>Ga0066863_10000185_pt1 | contig 27557 bp, 23 predicted proteins | sample ETN02SmetaG_2_FD_65495 | JGI IMG/M metagenome (GOLD analysis project Ga0066863, IMG submission 65495) | Marine microbial and viral communities from oxygen minimum zone, Eastern Pacific Ocean - ETNP2014F10-02SV253 | ecosystem: Environmental > Aquatic > Marine > Oceanic ...
AATGATTTTTGAAATTAAATTTTTTATTTAATAATTCATATGCTTTAGTAATTGTATTTTCTTTATTTATAGGAATGCTATTGTTAGAACAACTAAGACTAAATGAAGAAGACGGTATAAAAGTAATAATGTCTTGTAGATCTACCTCTATAAAAATAGAATTTATATTATGATAATTATCACCCCTAAGATTTAATACTCTTAATCCTAGATTAATTTTAGAAGAAGATTTTATTTTGAATGCTTTTTCCAACTATCTCTTAAATTAACAATTTGATTAAAAATTAAATCTTTTTTAGATGAATCTTTATCCTTTTTAAAGTATCCCTTCCTAACAAATTGATAATAATTATTTTCTATAGAGTTTTCTAAAGATGCCTCTAATTTTGCATTATTAATAATATTTAAAGACTCTTGATTAAGATTATCAATATAAGTTTTATCATCATTACAATCATACGGATTCATTTTAATAAATAATTTTTCATATATTCTAATTTTTGCATCAATAGAATGATGCGCAGATACCCAGTGGATAGTTCCCTTAATCTTCCTACCATCTTTTGACCATCCTCCTTTTGTATCTGGATCATATTGACAATGAACCTCTTTGACTTCACCATTACTATCTTTGACAACGTGTGTACATGTAACATAGTATGCATGTAATAATCGAACTTCTTTACCAACAGTTAATCGAAAATATTTTTTAGGAGCATCTTCCATAAAATCTTCTTTTTCGATATAAAGTTCTTTACTAAAATGAATTTTCCTTAATCCTGAACTTTCATCTTCCGGATTATTTTTTGCCTCCAATATCTCTGAAGAATTTTGCTCATAATTATCAATAATTAATTTAATTGGATTTAATACAGCCATAGCTCTATTTGAAATTTGATTTAATTCTTTTCGAACAAAATATTCTAAATGTTCAACAGATGAATATCCATCATTTTTCCCAATCCCCAAACTATAAATAAATTCTTTAATTGAACCAGGAGGATACCCTTTTCTTCTTAATCCTGAAATTGTGGGCATACGTGGATCATCCCAGTTGACAACATAATTATTATCAACCAATGATTTCAAATGTCGCTTACTCATGATTGTATACTCAAGATTTAACCTGGAAAATTCAATTTGCTGTGGATGATAAATATTTAATTTTTCTAAAAGCCAATCATATAATGGTCTATGATCTTCAAATTCAAGCGTACATATTGAATGAGTTATTTTTTCAATAGAATCTTCTAATCCATGTGCCCAATCATACATTGGATAAATACACCATTTATCATTAGTCCTATGATGAGATGCATGTAAAATTCTATATAATACAGGATCACGCATATTAATATTTGGAGATAGCATATCAATTTTTGCTCTTAATACCTTTTCACCATCTTTATAGTGACCACCTTTCATACTTTTAAATAATTTTAAATTTTCATCAATATCTCTATTTCTAAAAGGACTATTAATGCCAGGTTTTGTTAATGTCCCTCTTGTATCTTTAATTTCTTTTGCATTCTGATCATCTACATAAGCTTTCCCTGATTTTATTAATTCAATAGCGTAATTATACATTTGAGCAAAATAGTCAGATGCATATAATGGCTTATTATTAAATTCAAAACCTAGCCATTTAACATCTTCAATAATTGAATCTACATATTCTTTATTCTCTTTTTCAGGATTAGTATCATCAAATCTTAAATTACATTTTCCATTATATTTAATTGCAAGTCCAAAATTCAAACAAATAGATTTAGCGTGCCCTATATGAAGATAACCATTTGGTTCAGGGGGGAAACGTGTAATAATTTGATTATGTTTACCCTCTTTTATATCCTGATCAATAATATCAGTAATAAAATTATTTATTAATTCTTTATATTCCATTAATCAAATCTTTTTAGTCTTTTAATTGACTCTTTAATGCCCAAAATATCAACCAATGTAAATATGTCTGGACCATGAGTTTTACCAATAAGAGCAATCCTTATGGGTATAAATAAATTTTTGCCAAAAATATCTAAATCATTTTTTGAAATGATAATAATATCATCTATTTTCTGTTTATTAAAATCTTGCAACATGTTTAATTCTTTTATCCATAATTGAAATAATTTTTTATAATCAAAATTGCTAATTTCTTTATTATCTTCTAAAATATAAAACCCATGTATTTCATCTAATATTTGTTCAAATGTATTAATTCTATTTTTACAATATGAAGCTATCTTATCTAAATTAATTTTAGAATTAAAAATGTTAATAGATTCCAATTTATTTTTAATGATTTTTTTTACTTCCTTGTTATCCATCATTTTTATATACTCTCTATTCAACCAAAGTAATTTTTTTCTATCAAAAATTGCTCCAGATTTATTAACTCTATCTATAGAAAAATTTTCAACTAACTCTTCTAATGAAAAAAATTCTTGATCATTTTTAGGATGCCATCCTAATAGTGAAACAAAATTAATTAAAGTATTTTTTAAATATCCTTTGTTTATAAAATCTTCTACTGCAACATCTCCTTGCCTTTTAGAAAGCTTACTTTTATCTTCATTTAATAATAATGGAAGATGACAAAATTTTGGCAGTTCCCAACCAAAGGCTTTATACAAAATAACATGCTTGGGAAGTGAGGAAATCCATTCTTCACCCCTAATTACATGACTTATCTTCATTAAATGATCATCAATTACATTTGCAAAATGATAAGTTGGATAACCATCTGATTTAATAATTATAGGATCTTCAATTAAATTTAACTCAAACTTTATTTCACCTCTAATCATATCAGCAATTGTTAATTCTGATTTTTTCTTTACTTTCAACTTTATTACATGCTTTTCATCAAGCTTACCTAGTGCTTTTTGACTATTAAATTCAGGAATAAGTTCTCCGTTTTTATCAAAACAAACGTATGCTAATTCATTTTTTATTAATTCTAAATAATATTTTTTATATATGCTTAATCTCTTAGATTGAATGTAGGGGCCATATTGATCTTCTTTATTTGGACCAATATCGTAATGAAGCCCAAATTTTTCTAATATACTTATAAGATTTTCTATAGCATTTTCAACATATCGATTTTGATCTGTATCTTCAATTCTAAGGATAAATTCACCTTGAAATTGCTTTGAAAACAAATAATTATATAATGCTGTTCTTAAACCACCCACATGAAGATAGCCTGTGGGACTTGGGGCAAATCTAGTTCTAACTTTCATCATTTTTTATTAATAATAATGTAGCTGTAGACATAATTCCTTTACCCTCACCAATAAAACCCAAATAATCTGTAGTGGTAGCTTTAACTGATATCGTTTCTATGTCAATACCAATTAAGCTCGACAAGTTTTGACGAATTGAATATATATAAGAACTTAAATGTGGTTTTTGAAGCACAATATTAATATCGATATTATTAATTTTATATTCATTATCATTCATTATATCTAAAGTTTTTTTTAAAAAAACTTTACTAGAAACACCTTTTATACTTGAATCAGATGATGGGAAAAATGTTCCAATATCACCTTTTGAAAGAGCACCTAAAATTGCATCAACTATTGAATGTATTACAATGTCTCCATCACTATGACCAAGAATCCCAATATCAGACTCTATTTTAACTCCTCCTAAATAAAAGAGTTCTCCCGATTTTAATTGATGAATATCAATTCCATGTCCTACTTTAATTTCCATTACATTAGCAACATTGAATCACCATAAGAATAAAATTTATATTTCTTCTTCATGGCTTCTTGATAAGCTTTCATAATCATATCTTTATTAGCAAATGCTGCAACCAGCATCATTAAAGTTGATTTTGGCTGATGAAAGTTAGTAATTAAGCGATCACACATTTTAAAATGATATGGTGGATAAACAAACTTATCAGTCCAACCTTTTTTTGCGGTTATTTGAAATCCAGAAACCACAACTGTTTCTAAGGCTCTAACAGAAGAGGTCCCAACGCACCATATTTTTTTCTTTTTTTGCCTAGCAATATTAATAGTCTCTGCCGTCTCTTGCGAAACTTCATAATATTCTGAATCCATATTATGTCTTGTCAAATCTTCTACCAATATTGGTTTAAACGTTCCAAGACCAATATGAAGTGTAATGTAAGTAATATTCACACCTTTTTTCTTTAATTTAGTAAGCATTTCTTTCGTAAAATGTATCCCCGCAGTAGGTGCTGCAACTGAACCTCTTTCTGTAGCATAAACTGTCTGATAATCTTTTTTATCACTATCCTTGCTTGGCCTTTTAATATATGGAGGTAAAGGAGCATTCCCATATTTATCTATAAAAGGATATAAATTTTCATTCTCTTTAAATTCAAATCTTAGTACTCTTCCACCAGAAACAGTATTATCTATAACATCACATCCAATTTTATCATTAAAGAATAATTTATTCCCAATTCTTACTTTTCTTGCTGGCTTTACCATTGCTTCCCATAAGTCTGTATCTAATTCTCTTAATAAAAAAACTTCAACTTTTGAATCTGACTTTTCTTTAGAGGCATACAATCTTGCTGAAAAAACTTTTGTATTATTTAGTACTAAAACATCTCCTTTATTAAATAATGATGTAATATCTTTGAATTTTTTATGCTGAATGCTTCCATCCTTTTTATCTAAAATCATTAATTTACATTCATCCCTTTTTTTAGTAGGATGCTGACCAATACATTTCTCAGGGACTTCTAAATCAAATTCTGATAATCTTGGTGGTCTTTCTACATTTCCAAAAAACATAATATTCCTTTCTATTTAAATAAATTTTTTTGATCATTTTTCTCTATTTTCAAGTATTCATAAGCTTTGTCTAGCGCTATTCTTCCCCTTAAGGTTCGCTGTAAATATCCTTCCTTTATTAAATAAGGTTCATAAACTTCTTCAACTGTTCTTGGGTTTTCAGATATTGCAACTCCTATCGAATCTAATCCTACGGGTCCTCCATTAAAATTTTTTACTAAGGCTTCTAAAATTTTATAATCCATCTCATCAAGCCCATTCGTATCTATTCCTAAACGATCCAAAGAATCAGATGCCACTTTTTTAGTGATTATCCCATCTGATTTTACTTCAGCAAAATCTCTAGCTCTTTTTAAAATTCTATTAGCAATTCTTGGAGTACCCCTAGAACGTCTTGCTATTTCATAAGCACCTTCTTTATCAATTTTAATCCTTAATAATTTTGATGATCTCATAATAATTTTCACTATATCATCATGCTCATAAAAATTTAACCTTAAAATAACACCAAATCTTTCTCTTAAGGGTGATGTTAAATTGCCTAATTTAGTTGTTGCACCAACTAAAGTAAAATGATTTAAATTTAATTGTACACTTCTTGCATTTGGTCCCTTATCAATCATAATATCAATAATATAATCTTCCATAGCTGAATATAAATATTCTTCCACGACAGTATTTAATCGATGGATTTCATCAATAAACAATACATCAAATTCATCTAAATTTGTTAATATCCCCGCTAAATCTCCAGCCTTATCCATTATAGGGCCAGATGTCATTTTTATATTTGTATTTAATTCTTTTGAAATAATATTAGCTAAGGTTGTTTTCCCCAATCCGGGAGGTCCAAATAATAATACATGATCTAAAGCATCTTTGCGTTTTTTAGCAGCTCGAATATAAATTTTTAAATTTTCAATTATGTCTGATTGACCTATAAAATCATCAAATGATAGTGGCCTTAAATTATTTTCATTTTTATGGTCTTCTTCTTGTTTTTTGGGAGAAGTTATGTTTTTATTTTGGCTAAACGAATTAATCATAAAATTATCTCTTAATTTAATAATTTTTAAGGTATAAATACCTTATTAAAATAAGGATTTAAAAAATATCTATTGAATTTTATAATAATATTTAAAAATAAACACTAATTTTATTTAATATTATAAGGAACAATCTTTATAATTGAAACTATAAGTATAGATGAAAAAAAATATTTTACTAATATCATTTTTATGCATATTTGGAATTGTTATTAATCAAGAGACAATTCTTCAAAAAACAAATCTGGCTAAATCTTATATTGAAGCTGAATTATATGAAGATGCAATTGTTGTTTATAAAAATATATTAAATTTTCAAAAAAAAATTTTAGGTAGTGAAAATATTGAGCTTGAGAATACATTATTTACAATATCTGATTTATATTTATTAGAAAATAAATCTGATTCATCAAAAATTTATCTAAATAAAGCATTGAAAATTCAATATTATAATTTTATAATCAATCAAAAACGATATCTGGGTACATATAATAAATTAAAAAGTATCTATATATTAGAAAATGATTCCACAAAAATAAATGAACTTGATAGTTTAATTAATATTTTAGAAGATATTGAAAATGATTCTACATATATTAATTTAGATACATTATTTAATTATCCTTCAATTATTACAAATACTCCAACAGAAATAGATTCAACAGCCTTGGTATCAGAATATACAAAAAATGACCAAGCAATTGAATTCATAAATAGTGCAGAATCTTATATTAATACAGGCTTATATACAGAATCTATTAGAGCATTTAATAGTGCTATTGAGCTTAATGCAGGAATAATAGATTTAAATTATTTATTGAATATTAACTATGGGGACTCAGCTCAAATAAATAATTTATATCATAATTTTCAATCAATAAATGATTATGATTCCACTATTACACGAGAAAATATTTTTCTGGGTATTCTATCAGATAAATTAAACAAACCAAAAACTGAAATAATTAATTATTTAAAAAAATATATCGACACATTCCCTAATGATAAAAAAGGATTTTCATATCTTGGAAATATATTTTTTGAATTAGAAGATTATCTTTCTTCTATGCATTATTTTCATAGATTATTACTTATAGATGATGATGATTTTAATGCTAACTACAATTTGGGACGTTTATTAATTCAATTGAATGATTATAGCGATGCAATACCTCTCTTTAATAAAACATATGAATTGGATTCAAATCATTTTGAATCAAAACATTACTTAGGATATTGTTATTACAATACTATGGAATATAAAAAAGCAATTCATGAATTTACTCATGCTCTATTATTAGATTCTAAAAATGCTGAAACTTATTATTATTTGGGTAAGTCATATATTGCAATAGATAAAAACAAACAAGCATTAGAAGCACTAAGCATGTCAATTAAACTAGACCCATTTAATGGTAATGCTCATTTTGAATTGGGAAAAATATATGAACAAATATTGAAAATAAACTTAGCCATTGATGAATACAGATTAGCTTATAAATATATTGATAATCATGAATTAAATTATATATATGGGAAAATACTTTACAGAGAACAAGAATACCGAAAAGCTTTACTCCCACTTAGAAAATTTATTATTTTTGAGCCTGAAAATACTGAGATATTAGAAATATTGGGAGAAATATTTTTAAAAGAAAAACGATTTACTGAATCAATTGATACATATAATAGATTAATTGAAAAATTTCCTGATAATGAATTTTATTATTCAAACATAGCAATATCTTATTATGAATTAAATAATTTCTTAGCAGCACAAAAATATTATCAAAAAGTTTTAACTTTTAATGAAGAAAATACTGATATATTATTCAAACTTGGTTCAATATCTAATCTATTATATGATTATAAAAAATCTGAGGAATATCTATTAGAATCTATATATTGTGGTTTCACTTCAAAAGAAATTTTATTTGAATTAGGGATAGCCTATGGTGGTCAAAAAAAATATCTTCAAGCCTTATTAAGTTTAAAAGAAGCTCTTAAATATTCCTTGGAAGACCCTGTTTTACACTACCAGCTAGGAATAATATATAATGAAATGGGAATATTCGATTTAGCAATAGATGAGTTCATACAATATATAGACCAAGATGAAAATGATCCAATTAGTTTTAGATTACTTGGAGATTGTTATGCACAATTAAATGAATTTGAGCAATCTATTATTTATTATAGAAAAGCCTTAGAATTATATAATTATGAAGATATAAAAACAATTTACAACCTTGGTCTATCTTATTTTGAAATATCTGACAATATTAATGCAGCAAAATATTTTAAATCTATTTTAAAAATCAATTATGACTATTCAAAAGCACACCACATGCTTGTACGAACATACCTTAATCTTGGTAAATTTAGAGAAGCAAAAAAAGAATGCGATATTTTGTTCATGCTAGATACATCTTTATATAATTCATTAGATTATTGTATAAATTAAATTTTTTTTATTAAATTAACGTCCTTATTATAAACTATAAATAGGATTTATATGAAAATTTTAATACCACCTAGCGAGGGGAAAGCTAAAATCCAAAAACCTCAAAACATACTGTTTAAAGATACTGATTTTGTATTTGAAAAGTATGTAAGACAGGTAGTAAGACTTTTAAATCTTATCGATAATGAAGATTTACGGTCTATTTATGGAACTTCCCAAGAAAAATCTGAACTATTTCATAGGCAAAATGAAGATATTTTTAAAAGTAGATGTGTTTATGCGATAGAGCGATACACGGGAGTTGTATATGAGCATTTGAAATGGAATACGCTCAGTGAATCAGGTAAAAAATATATGGCTGATAATGTTTTAATTTTTAGTGGATTATTTGGAATGACCACACCGTTAACTTTGATACCTGATTATAAATTAAAAATGAATGTTTTATCATTGCAATATCATTGGGGCCCAGTTTTAACTGAAGCTTTAAAAGATGAAGATGTGATTTTTGATTTATTACCACAAGTATATAGAAAGGCTTATAAACCATCAAAAAATGTAATCCAAGTTGATTTCAAGGTTGAGAAAAAAGGTAAAAAAACAGCAGCTGGACACTTTGGAAAAGCAGTTAAAGGAAAGTTTATTAGATTTTTAGCTGAAAACTCAATTACAGATACTAAAGATTTTTCAGGATTTAATTATGATGGTTTCACATGGGTTGACAATGACCATTTTGTAAAAGTTATCAATGATTAAAGTAAAAAATTTAGTTAAAAACTACGGCGATTTTGAAGCTGTACAATCAATTGATTTTTCCATTAATCATGGTGAAGTCGTTGGTTTTTTAGGTGCTAATGGTGCTGGAAAATCAACAACCTTAAAAATACTAACAGGATATTTAACTCCAACCTCCGGCTCAATTTTAATTAATAATTTAAATATTGAAACGAATGCTCATGAAATAAAAAAAATGATTGGCTACTTACCAGAAAGTAATCCTTTATATCATGATATGTTTGTTTATGATTTATTAAAATTTACAGCAAGCACCAGAGGCATATATAATAATGAATTTAAACAAGCATTGGATAAAGTAATTTCTCAGTGTGGATTAAAAGATGTTATGCATAAAAAAGTTAGTGAATGCTCTAAAGGATACAAACAAAGGGTAGGTCTTGCCTGTGCTATGATTCATGATCCAAAAATATTGATTCTAGATGAACCTGTAACTGGTCTTGATCCTAACCAAATTATAGAAATTAGACAGCTAATTAAAAATCTTGGGAAAGAAAAATTAGTTTTAATGTCTAGTCATATACTTCAAGAAATTGAAGCAACTGTTGATAGAATTATTATTATTGATCATGGAAATATTGTTGCTGATGGTACAACTAAAAAATTAATGAATCAGTTCATGGGCAATATAAAGTTAACTCTTGAAGTCGTTGGATTTACTGATACAAAAATTGAAAAATTTAAAGAACTATTTAATAAAGCAAAAATCAAGAAAACAAAGGATTCACATAAAGTAATCATTGAATATAAAAAGAAAGATGATCCAAGATTAAATGTTTTCAATTTTATGGTAAAAAATAAATTATCATTATTAGAAATGAACCCTCAAACAGCAAACTTAGAAGATATTTTTAGAAAGCTAACCAATTAAAATAATGAATAGCAATATATATAACATATTTAAAAAAGAATTTGATAGTTATTTTTCAAGCCCAATGGCATATATATTTTTAGTCGTATTTTCATTGGTTAATGGATATTTTTTCTCAAATACATTCTTCTTAATTGGGCAATCTGACCTAAGGGCTCTATTCAATATTGTGCCGATGGTTTATTTATTTTTTATTCCTGCAATAACAATGGGTCTTATTGCAAAAGAGAAAAATTTAGGCACAATGGAAGTAGTTAGTACCCTTCCAATTAAAGAATATGAATTTGTTATTGGAAAATATTTGGCAGCTCTTTCTCTTATTGTAATTGGCTTACTATTTACAGTTGTACACTTCTTTACACTTGTAAGCTTTGGAACTAATATAGATTATGGTGCTCTATTTACTGGCTACCTTGGATTGTTTTTTGCTGGAGCTGTTTATGCTGCTATAGGAACATTTGCTAGCAGCTTATTTGATAACCAGGTTGTAGCATTTATAATTGGTGTATTTATTGTACTTATGTTTTTTCTATTTGATAAACTTCTAATTTTTGTACCTTCATTTATGGCAGGATTCATACAATATCTAAGCGTTGATTATCATATTTCAAATATTGCAAGAGGTGTAATTGATTCCAGAAATTTAATTTATTTTATTTCTAATATTGGAGTTTTTCTATTTCTTACAACCCAAGTCTTAAATAGCCGGAAATGGAAATAATGATATTAAATAATAAAAAATCAACTTTAATTTTTTCAGTAATAATTTTAGTTGCTGTTATTTTTATCAATTTAATTGGTAGAAATTGGTTCGTAAGATTTGATTTAACAGATAATAAAATGTATTCTTTATCATCATCAAGTAAATCTGTTGTTCAAAAAATTGATGATCAATTTACCATAAAAGTTTATTTCTCTTCAGATCTCCCAGCTCAATATTCTAATAATAAACGATATCTACAAGATATCTTAGAAGAATATACAGCTTATAGTTCTGGTAATCTTAGATTTGAATTTTATAGTCCTGAAAATGAAGAAAAAATTGCAGAAGATGCTCAAAAATATGGAATTCAACCTGTACAACTTCAAGTTATTGAAAATGATAAGGTTGAAATTAAAAAAGTCTACATGGGGCTTGTGCTCCTTTATGAGGATAAAAGAGAAGTTATCCCTGTTATTCAAACAAGCACAGGTCTTGAATATGATATTACTACAAAAATTAAAAGCATGGTTCAAACCAAGAAAAGTTCTATTGGAATTGTATCATTACAAGAAGGAATAACCAATGAAAATCTAACAAGGTTTTTAAATGAACGATACACAACCAGACCAAACTTAAATCTTTCTACTGCTGTTCCTGAAAATATAGATATATTATTATTTAATGGAGTAAACGATTCCTTGGATTCAATTCAAGAATCAACTTTAAGAAGTTTTATAGCAAGAGGTGGGAATGTATTCTTTTCTCAAAATAGAATTAATGTAGACATTCAAACACAACAAGCAAATCCTATACAATCAAATATATTTTCAATTCTTAATTCATATGGATTAAACATTAAAGAAAATTTAGTTCTAGATAAAACATGTAATCAAGTAAATGTTCAGCAACAAATGGGACCATTTAGAATGGCTGTTCCTATGGATTATCCATTTTTACCAATACTAAAAAAATTCAATGAATCTGAAGTAACGGTAAATGGACTAGAATCAATTTCATTGATTTTTACAAGTGAAATTCAAGCAGACTCTGTTTATTCAGATAATCTTGTAGAATTTACCCCCTTATTATATACATCTAATCGCTCATCTTCAATGAGTGAATTTTATAATTTAAATCCAGATCCTAAAACTAATCCTGTTTTTAATCAATTAACAGAGCCATCAAAAGTTGTAGGAGCAAGATGTATTGTTGCAGATAAACAAACAGGCATTGAAAGTAATTTAACTCTCGTTTCTGATTCACAACTCTTTTCAGATCAAGGTGGTGGTGGTTCACAAAATAATATTATTTTTGTAATGAATACTATTGATTATATGCTTGGTGATAGTGAGCTTATTGCCCTTAGATCTAGAGAAGTATTAGATAGGCCTCTTATTGGTGATGCTGAAGGGGTTTCAAATCAAACAAGATTAACTTGGAAAATAATTAATATGCTACTACCTACATTATTAATTATCCTTTTAGGAATTTTTTCTAGAAGAAAACAAAATAATAAATCAAAGATTCTTCAAGCTATTTATGAAAAATAAACTTTATATATCAACAGTTGTACTGGCTGTATTGATTATATTTTATATGATTAATATTAATCAGCAAAAAAATTATCAAAGCACTTCAAATCAAATTTTTAACTTTAATCAAGAGCAAGTAAATAGTTTATCAATTAAATCTGAAGGCAATTCGATAGAAATTCAAAGAGTTGATACATCTTGGGTTATTTCAAATAATGATTCACTAAGATTAAAAAATAATGTATTAACTACATTTTTTGATAAAATTTTTACATTAGAATCAGAAACAATTATGACTAAAAATCCAGAGAAATGGATTAAATATAATATTGATGATAATCTTGGTACGCATTTAACTTTTACTGATTTTAATAATAATGTTCTTGGAACATTTGTTTTTGGAAGATCATCATCTGATTTTTCTAGATGCTACATTAGATTTAATGAGAACCCTGAAGTTCACTTAGTAAATCAAAATATAATATATAACTTGCAAGCTAAGCCAGAATATTGGGGAGAAAAAATTACAGAAGAAACATTGTAATTATTTTTTAATTCGTTCAAATATCCCAAGCTTTTTATTCTTTTTTACATTATCCCACTTAAAATATCTACCATTCATAGTTATATATACTCCTGGATCTATAACCTGAATAAAAGATAATGCACTCCCTAGATTAAATAAACCATCTGAACTTCCAAACTTTATTGGAATCATTGCACCTGTTAAAATAATTGTTTTATCTTCAATTGATTTTGCAAGAAGCGTTGCCGTATCAACCATGGTATCTGTTCCGTGAGTAATAATAATGTGATCAGTTTTTTCTTCTTTACATTTATCAACAATATATTTTTTTGAATCTTCCGTCATTTCCAGGCTATCAACCATCATTAACGTTTCAATCTTAACATTTAGCTGAGAACGTCCAAGCTCTAATAATTCTGCAAGATGAGTCTTCTTAAAAAAGAGTTCTCCCTTGATTTCGTTGTACTCTTTATCAAATGTACCGCCTGTTGCAAAAATTTTAATATATTTATTAATTGTCATCTATAATTTTATTAATTTAATGAAAAATATAATATAATTTAAGACTATGGCTGTAAAAAAATTAGTAGAAGTTTGGGATGGAAAAAATATTATTGAAAAAAATATTCAATTTCTGAAACAAAAAACAAAAGAAATTCACCTGCCTATCAATGATGCCAATAAAAATATACTAACTGATTTATTAGATACTTATAAAAAAGTACCGTGCGCTGGTATTGCTGCAAATCAAATCGGATATGATAAAAGAATCTTCATTGGGATGAAAGAAGATGAACCAGATACTGAAGAACAATATAAAGAATTAAGGAAAAATCAACCCAAAAAACAAAAAAAAGAAACAGGAAATCCAAATGCCGATAATTACGAGTTTTATATTAATCCTCAAATAGATCAAACTTATAAAAAATCAATACAAGAAGAAGAAGAGGGATGCTTGAGCATACCTGAAATTCGGCTTGTCGCAGAGCGATATGATAAAATTAAAGTTCGCTATTATGATATAGATGGTAAAAAAAATCAAAAAACACTCAAAGGGTTTTTATCAAGATTATTTCAACATGAACTAGATCATTTAGATGGAAAACTAATGGTTGAAAATAGTAAAATAAAAAAAGTTTATAGAATTTCTGACAATAATAATATAAATTCACTTTATACTAATTTAATTGAAAAATTATCAAATTTTTAATATTAAATAAAAAATATAATAATATTTTTCTAGGTGTTGTAGGGCTAACTCCACAGATTATCACAGAATGTATATATTCCACAAGCCTTATATGATTTAACCCAAATTTTATAATATAATAACAATGATATAATATTAAATTATAGGACAAATTAAATGAACAATATTTCAAGTAATAATATATTTTTAGAAAAAGAAGATCATATCTACAGATTAGATGATGATATGGATTTTCAATTTACAAGTGTTACAACTTTTGTAGGTCAATTTTTTGAAGAATTTGACGCTGAATTTGTTGCAAATAAATTAACCAGTACTCATCCAAAATACAAGCATATGACTGCTGAAGAACTACTCGCTGAATGGAGGAAAAGAGCGGATTATGGAACCTATGTTCATGAAGAAATTGAAAATTATATTAATGATAAATCGAAGCCAGAAGATAGAAAATCACTGCGAGCAGTTCAGTGGTTAAATGGCTATAAAATGCAATCTGATTTTGATTTATTATCAGAAAAAATTATTTATAGCAAAGAGCTGAAACTTGCTGGTTCAATTGATCTATTATTGCATGATAAAAAAACAGATGAATATACAATTGTTGATTGGAAAACATCACGCAAGATTGACACCTCAGCATTTAGGCATAAAACAGGAAATCAAGATGCGACAAGAGACTTAGAAGACTGCAACTTTAATCATTATTCATTGCAATTATCAATGTATCGATATATTTTAGAAAATTATTATAATTTAAAAATTAAAAATCAAATGATTGTTCATATTACTGATTATGATTGCAGAGGTTATGTTACTCCATATCTATTAAATAATATTAAAAGAATGAATAATCACTAAAGGAATAAACTATTTATGTCATTTTTAAAAGAACTAAGTAAAAATAAACAAGCAATAACATTATATAAATATAATGGGAATGATCTTAAAGTAGATTCAGATATTGAAATTAGTAAAAATACTAAAGATTCTAATTTTATTCATATTTGTTTTATTGATTTAGAAACTACGGGTACTCACAAAAAAAATGATGAGATTATAGAAATTGCAATGAAAGTTATAAAAATTGATAAAAATACAGGCGAAGGATTACAGGCAATTGCTGAATATGAATCTTTTCAAGATCCAGGATTCTCAATTCCTAAAGAAGCATCACTGATCAATAATATAACAGATGACATGGTTAAAGATCATCAAATCAATTGGAATAAAGTTATTAAAATTCTCAACCTTTCTCAATTATGTGTTGCTCACAATGCAAGCTTTGATAGAGCATTTTTAGATAGAAAACTAGATGAATCAAAAAATAAAGTTTGGGCATGTTCAATCAATGATATTAACTGGATAGATCGTGGATTTACTAATTCCAAGTTAGAACTATTAGCTTACTGGCATGGTTATTATTATAATTCACATAGAGCAATGTATGATGTTGATGCTATGATTCATTTACTTGTTCATCCTCATTATGAAACAGATAAACCATTGAATGAGCTAATTCAAAATGCTAGAGTTCCTCAATTTAGAATGCTCGTTAAGTTTAATTATAAAAAAGAACTAGTAGATATAATTAAATCTAAAAGATATGGATTTAATGGTGATACAAAAGAGTGGTCTAAAATAATCCCTGAAAATAAATTAGACGAAGAAAAAAAGTGGTTATCAGAAAATATTTACAATGGTAATTTTTCGGGGCTTATTGAAAAAATCACACTAATTGATAAATATAAAAATAGATAAAAATCCATTTTAAATAATTATTATTTAGTCTTAATTTAAATGATGCAAATAAACAGTTATTATACAAATTCAAAGCTCCTGAAGGAGCTTTTTTTTTATAAATAAATGAATAAAAAACCTGCCAAATTAATATTATCAAATGGAAAAATATTTAATGGTTTTGCTCTTGGATTTACAGGAGAATCTTTGGGTGAGGTCTGTTTTAATACAGGGATGACTGGTTATCAAGAGATTTTAACAGATCCTTCTTATTGCCAACAATTAATCACAATGACCTATCCACATATTGGAAATTATGGTACTAATGATGAAAATATTGAAAGCAAACAAATTTATGCTTCAGGATTTATTGTAAGAGAGGCATGTGATATGCCTTCAAATTATAAATCACAAGATACGCTTAATAATTATTTAAAAAAAAATAAGACTGTAGGAATAGAGGGAATTGATACGCGATATTTAACAAAAATAATTCGTAATGAAGGTGCAATGAATGCTATTATTTCAAGTACGGAATTGAATGATATAAAATTAAAAAATAAGTTAAAACAACATCCTCCAATGGAAGGTCTTGATTTAGCAAAAATTGTATCTTGTGAAAAAGCTTACTGGTGGAATAATAAAAACAATCAATATAAAATCGCAGCGATTGATTTTGGAATTAAATATAATATATTAAGATTACTTGAATCATATAATTGTTCCATTAAAGTTTTCCCAGCAAACACATCTACAGATGAAATTTTAAAGTTTAAACCAGATGGACTATTTTTATCAAATGGACCTGGTGATCCCGCAGCTGTTACATATGCTATTCATATGGTTAAAAAAATTTTAGAGAAAAAAATGCCTATCTTTGGGATATGTTTGGGACATCAAATTTTATCTTTAGCATTAGGTGCCAAAACATATAAATTAAAATTTGGTCATCGTGGTTGCAATCATCCTGTCAAAAATATTATAAATAATACAGTAGAAATTACAAGCCAAAACCATGGATTTAGTATTCACAATAAAATTTCCAATAATATTACTATAACTCATGCTAGTTTAAATGATCAAACAATTGAGGGTATTAAATCAAATAAATATCCTGCATTTAGTGTACAATACCATCCAGAATCTAGCCCTGGGCCTCATGATTCAAGATACTTGTTTGAACAATTTATAACACTTATAAAACAATCTGATGCCAAAAAGAAATGATATAAATTCTATATTAATTATAGGGGCTGGTCCAATTATTATTGGTCAAGCATGTGAATTTGATTATTCTGGAACTCAAGCATGTCAAGCACTAAGGGAAGAAGGCTATAGGGTTATTCTTATTAATTCTAACCCTGCTACTATAATGACAGATAAAAATATTGCAGATGCAACATATTTAGAACCAATAGAAATAAATGCAATAGAACAAATTATTATCAAAGAACAACCAGATGCAATTTTACCCACTGTGGGTGGTCAAACTGCCCTGGATATGGCAATGCAACTTGATAAAAAAGGAATATTAAAAAAATATAACATACAATTAATTGGTGCAAATATAGAATCTATTGAAACAGCAGAGAATAGAGAAAAATTTAAAAAATCAATGTCTAGCGTTAACATCCCCACTGCTAAAGGTGGATTTGTTAAAACTAAAAATGATGCTCTTAAATTAATTAAAAATATTGGATTTCCTGTTATTATTAGACCTTCATTTACTATGGGTGGAACAGGGGGATCAACAGCTTATAATATTGAGGAATTTTCAAACCAAATTGAATTGGGATTACGGGCAAGTCCTATACATGAAGTATTAATAGAAGAATCACTTCTAGGGTGGAAAGAGTTTGAAATGGAAGTTGTTAGAGATTTAAATGATAATGCTATTATTGTATGTAGCATAGAAAATATTGATCCAATGGGGGTTCATACAGGTGATAGTATTACTGTTGCACCTATTCAAACTTTAACAGATAAAGAATATCAACAAATGAGAAACTGGTCAATTTTATGTTTACGAACAATTGGAGTTGATACAGGAGGTTCAAACGTACAATTTGCTATAAATCCAAAAAATGGACGTACAATAATTATTGAAATGAATCCACGGGTTAGCCGTTCATCAGCTTTAGCATCAAAAGCAACAGGATTCCCTATTGCTAAAATTGCAGCTAAATTATCTATTGGGCTTACATTAGATGAAATAAAAAATGATATTACAGGGGAAACCATGGCATCCTTTGAGCCTTCAATTGACTATGTGGTAACAAAAATTCCAAGATTTGATTTTGAAAAATTTCCTACCTCTGATGGGATATTAGGTATCCAAATGCAATCTGTCGGAGAGGTTATGGCGATCGGTCGAACTTTTCGAGAATCTATACAAAAAGCATTCCGATCTCTTGAAGTTGGATTAGATGGATTTGAACCTAAAAAAACAGACTATAGACCACTCGATATAAACAAAATAAGTTTTCCTACTGCTTTTAGATTATTAAAGGTTTGGCAAGCATTAAAAGAAAAATATTCTATCGAAAAACTGCATGAACAAACAAAAATTGATCCATGGTTTTTATATCAATTAAAAATATTAACAGATATTAATATTGATAATAAGCTTTTTAAAAACAATCTTTTATCATTAAAAAAAGAAGGTTTTTCAGATAAACAAATTGCAAAATCACTAAAAATAGAAGAACTAGATGTACGCAAAAAAAGAATCAAAAATAATATTTTACCAACATACAAAATGGTAGATACGTGCGCTGCTGAATTTAAAGCACAAACCCCTTATTGCTATTCTACATATGAATTAAATAATGAAATTAAAAAATTCGATACTGAATCAATAATCATCTTAGGTGGTGGCCCAAATAGGATTGGACAAGGAATTGAATTTGATTATTGCTGTGTACAGGCAGTATACGGTTTAAAAGAAATGGGCTATAAAACAATCATGATTAACTGTAATCCTGAAACAGTTTCTACAGATTTTGATACAGCAGATAAATTATATTTTGAGCCTTTAACATATGAAGATGTAATGAATGTTATTGATTTAGAAAAACCGAAAGGTGTGGTAATACAATTTGGAGGACAAACACCATTAAATATTGCTGATAAATTATTAAAGTCTAAGGTTAATATTTTAGGGACACATCCAAAATCAATTGATCTTGCAGAAAATAGAAAAAAATTTGGAAAAATTTTAAATAAATTAAATATACCCGCGCCAAATTTTGGAACTGCATTTTCAATTGATGATGCAATAGTAATTGCAAATCGAATTAAATATCCAGTCCTTGTAAGACCATCATATGTACTTGGTGGCAGAGGAATGGAAATTGTTTATAATGAAGATGGATTAAAAAATTATGTTGGTAAAGCAGCTTTAGTTTCAGGAGATCATCCGATTCTTATAGATGCATTTTTAGAAAATGCATATGAATTTGATGTTGACGCAATCAGTGATGGTTCTGATGTCAAAATTGCGGGGATCATGCAACATATTGAAGAGGCAGGGATTCATTCAGGAGATTCTTCATGTGTTTATCCTGCTTATTTTTTACCAAAAAGAGAACGTAACACAATTATTAATTATACAAAATTATTGACTATTGAATTAAATATTATTGGACTTATCAATATTCAATTTGCTATGAAAAATAATAAAATATATGTTTTAGAAGTAAATCCTCGGGCAAGCAGAACAGTTCCATTTATAAGTAAAGTAAAAAATATTCCTTATGCAAAATATGCAAGTCAGATTTCTGCTGGTAAAAAAATTAAATCATTAAATTTAAATTATAAAAAATCAAATTTAATCGCTGTTAAAAAACCTGTTTTCCCATTTAATAAATTTCCAAATCAAAAAATATTTCTATCGCCTGAAATGAAATCAACAGGTGAAGTAATTGGATTTGATAAACATTTAGGGTCAGCATATTCCAAAGCAGAAATAGGTGCTGGAAATAAATTACCTAAAAAAGGGAATATATTTATATCTGTAAATGAAAACGATAAAAATGAAATTTTAAAAATTGCACGAGATTTTACTGAAATTGATTTTCAAATTATTGCAACAATTGGGACATCTAAATTATTAAATGCCAATGGAATTAAATCAAAAGATATATTTAAAGTAGGAGAAGGAAGGCCACATATTGTAGATGCGATAAAAAATAATGAAATAAATTTAATTATCAATACACCCTTAGGTGAGCAATCTAGATATGATGAATACAAAATTGGTAAAGCAGCAATAGAATATAAAATTCCAGTTATTACTACTATGGCTGGTGCATATGCAGCATTACGTGCAATAAGATTTCAGAATAAAAAATTAACTTATAATAGCTTACAAGAGATATTCAATGAAAAATAAACTATACCCAAAAATTAAACCTTATAATGATTTCTATTTAAAAGTATCAAATCTTCATACAATATATGTTGAAGAATCAGGTAACCCTAATGGGAAGCCTGTAATTTTTCTACATGGAGGACCTGGTGGTGGGATTGAACCTATTTACAGACAATATTTTAATCCAAAAAAATGGCATATCATAATATTTGATCAACGTGGATGTGGTAAAAGTTTACCACATGCAGAACTTAAAGAAAATACGACCTGGGAATTAGTAAAAGATATCGAATTAATTAGAACTTATTTAAAAATAAAAAAATGGGTTGTTTTTGGTGGAAGTTGGGGTTCAACATTAAGTTTGTGTTATGCAATTTTACACCCAAGAAAATGTAAGGCATTAATTTTACGTGGTATTTTCTTATTAAGAAGATTTGAAATACAATGGTTCTATCAATCAGGATGCAATATGATTTACCCTGATCAATGGGAGAATTATAAAAGTGTTATTCCTAAAAAGGAACAAAATGATTTTGTCAAGGCATACTATGAAAGACTAACATCAAAGAATAAATCCACAAGAATAAAAGCCGCAACAGCTTGGTCAAAATGGGAGGCCAGCACAAGTAAGCTTGTTCAAGAAAAAAAATCACTGCATCATTTTGATAATCCTAAAGTTGCAGAGGCATTTGCAAGAATTGAATGTCATTATTTTATAAATAATGCATTTTTCAAAAATGATAATTGGATTTTAAAAAATATAAATAAAATAAAAAACATTCCAGGTGCAATCATTCAAGGTAGATATGATGTCGTCTGCCCAATGCAATCAGCATGGGATTTACATAAAAAACTAAATCATTTTGAATTCTATATTATTGATAAAGCAGGTCATTCTATGCTTGAAAAAAATATTCAGAATCAATTGATTGATTGTACAAATAGATTTATTAAATATTAAAAAAAACCTCAACTTAAAATTTGAGGTTTTATCTTTTCATTAAAATATACAATTTAAATCATTATTTATCACATTTACTGTAACCACATTCCATGCAAGAATCACATCCATTTTCAGTTTTTAATGATTTTCCACTACATGATGGACATATTCTAAATTCCATATTCATTCTTTCATTATTTATCGATTTTGTTTCTACTTTTTGAACTAATTCGGGCATCTCTTCATTTGGAACTTGATCTAACTGCTCTTTATCTTTTTTAATATCTTCTTTAGAAATAATTCCAACATCATAAAAAAATCTTTCAATTGTTTCTGCTACTTCTGCATAGAAAGAATGATAATATCTGCCTTCTTTAAATGAACCACCATTAGGATCATGTATTCCATGTAATTCTTCTAATATAAACATTGGATCTGTAGCTCTTCTAAAAATTGCAGAAATTAACCGTGTTAATACCACATACTCTGGAGCCCTATTTAAATCTTTAGAATTAATAAAAATTTCAATAGGTCTTCTCCCACTTTCTGTTTCTACATAACTAAGAGTTATAAATACAGAATTTTTCACAAAAGCACTTTTTACTTTATATACTTTTGCGTTAACTACTTTTGGTCTTGAAGCAGAACTAGATTGTTTTTTTTGATTTAATTCTACTGAAGATTCTTCAGTATTTTCTTTTTTACTCTTTACTTCTACGATCGTTGATTTTTTATTTAACTCTATCATTTATTCTGCGTTTTGGAATTTTTCACTTTCAATTATTTCTTCAATTTTAGTTTCACTATTTTTCATATAATGATACATTGTTGTTAATGTGCCATCTGGTAATTTAATAATTTCATCACCTTTTGCCTTAATAGTTTCGTTATTATTATTGGTAATTTCAAACTCTTTATCTTTATTTTTTTGAAAATCTGTTAATTCATTTTCATCAGTACTTAAAATAGGAAATCTACTACCATCTCTGTAAATTGTTAGACCTTTAAGTTTAGCTTTCCAAGCTTGCAAATAAATATCTGAAATTATTTCTGGTTTAATATCTTCAGGTAAATTAATAGTTGAAGATATACTATGATCAATATATTTTTGAATAAGACCCTGTATATCAACTCTTTGATTTGAATTTATTTTATGCGCTGTCCTAAATAAATAATCTGGTAATACATCTTCAATATCAGCTGAATTATCAACTTTTTCCTGTAAATCAAATTTGTCAATATATGCTTGAATTGTAGAGTGAAATACCTTAAAAAACTTGTTCCCAAATGATTCTGATCGTCTTGTATAATGAGTCGCAAAAACTGGTTCAACACCACCTGAAACTCCAATGTAATTTTTATCTTTATCTTGGTATGATAATACAATATTAGAAATTGAACCAGTTGGTGCAATAGACATAATTGCAATATTTCTTAATCCATTTTCTGTAATTTGTAATTGTGTTTCTTTGCTTAAGGCCTCATGAACAAATGGACACTTCATATAATTTTCTTCATTAAATATTGGAGAAGATCCCTTTTCACCACCAATTACTGCGGATGCCTGATAAGCAGCATTTGTAATAAATTTCATTGTTTCTGTAATTAATGCAATGCCATCTTCAGAATCATATGCTAATCCCATTTGATTTAACATATCTGCAATTCCCATTACGCCAAGACCTAATCTTCTTGTTTCTTTGGCTGCAAGTCTTTGTTTTTCTAATGCATTTAAATCTTCATTCCATGTTACAACATTATCTAAAAATCTAACTAAAATTCTTGTACTTTCTGCTAACTGATCCCAATTAATTTGTGCTCTATCAGTAAATCCATCCTTAATAAATCTAGATAAATTAATAGAACCCAAGTTGCATGCACCGCCATCTTCAAGTGGAACCTCTGCACATGGATTAGTACATATAATTGGTCTATCAACATAATTGGAAGGAGAATAGTCACTCATGGTTGTCCAAAAAATAATCCCTGGTTCTGCTGTTTTATAATTACCTTCAATAAATTGATCCCATATATCTCTTGCTTTAACTAATTCTCTTACTTCATTTGTTTGGGAGCTATCAAAATATAATAAAAAGTCTCCTGATTGTTTAATAGCTAAATCATAATCTTCGCTATTAAGCTTAATATTTAAATCACCATAAACATCTCTCTTGCTAGAATCTTTTAATGAATCAAAAGATACATTTACACCATATTCTTTTGATAGCCATTTATCTAAATCAGAAACACTATCAAAATTATTTAATAGCTCATAATCATCTGTGTTCTTTGATGGAATCCCATATGAATAATGAACTGATTCCTCATCTTGAGGAGCTTCCATAACTGAAGTTTTATTGAATTTTTTATAAACTAAGAATTTATCCTTGCCATATTTTTTTTCTTCATTTACAGCAAACATAAATTCATTACTTACTTTAATAGAAATATTTGCAAATCTAACTTGAGTATTTTCAATAACTTGTTTTTTTATTGTTTCAAGTTCAGATTCAGAAAATTGACCTGACCAACTACATTGCTCAATAATTTGCTTAGTTACCCAATTTGGAGTTTTTTTCACTTTTAAAAAATATTTAACATCTGGATGTTTTACATCAATTGTTAACATTAATGCTCCGCGTCTTCCGCTTTGACCAATAAGACCCGTTGTTAATGAATATAATTCCATAAAAGATACGGCCCCAGTTGAACTATCTGCTGCATTATGAACCACTGAATCTTTCGGCCTTAATGATGAAATGTCAACACCAATTCCTCCACCATATGAGTAAGTTCTCGCACATTCAAAGGCAGCCTGATAAATTGAATCAATGTCATCTTTATTAATTTTTGAAACAAAACAATTTGCTAATGTTTTGATTCTATACATATCACCTGCGCCTGCTAATACCCTTCCTCCAGAAATAAATCTGCCATTATATAATTCATTATAAAATTTTTCTGACCACTCTTTTTGTTTTGATTTTGTTCCTTCAACCGCAGCTATAAAAGAAGCTAATCTTTTAAACACATCTTCAGGATCTTTCTCAATTAATTTGTTATCTAAGTTTTTTAAAAAATATTTTTTTGTGTAAATATTTTTGGCTAATTCATTCTCTCCTAAATAATTTCCATGAAAATCCAGCTCTTTATTTTTTTGTTTTTCTGATATATAATTATATAATTCTTCATACACTTTGGATCTAAGATTTCCAAGAAGTTTAGATGACTTTCCTTTATGAGAGAACATTTTTTTTATATCATTCATATATTGTTTTCCTAATTTTCGAGCCAAAAACACCGTGACTCATATGTGATTATTTAACCAAAATTAAGCTTAGAAATTATATTCAAATTGCCTTGTTTATTATAATCTTAGAATTTTTTGTAATTCAGGATTATACTCTGTCAGCAGCAAATTTCTCGTCGGTTTTAAAATTTATCTACTATTCTTAGTAATGTCAATTACTAGAAAAATATAAATTATATTTTGTTGTTTTACAAATAGAATTTCAAAAAAAATAAAAAACCTGATTTAAATTCTGGTCAGAGATTAGTAAATTACAGTGTAATTAAAAATAAATAAACTTATTATGGCAAATATTATGGCAAATAAAAAAACAGCAAAACTTATTTTAGAAAATCATGAATTAGATCTTGATATTATCACGGGTTCTGAAAATGAAAATGCAATTGACATTACATCTTTAAGAAATAAAACAGGATATATAACCATTGACCCCGGTTATGCTAATACTGGATCTTGTATAAGCGATATAACTTTTATTGATGGTGAAAAAGGAATTCTTAGATATCGTGGATATCCGATTGAAGATTTAGCTGGACAAGTTAATTTTACAGATGTTGCTTATTTATTACTACATGGAGAATTGCCTGATATTGAAGCAAAGTCTATATTTAGTAAATCTCTTAGAAAAGAAGCAAATATCCATGAAGATATGAAAAGATTTTTTGATGGATTTCCTATCAATGCCCACCCTATGGCAACACTATCTTCTATGGTTACAGCTTTGTCAACATTTAATCCTACAATGGATACCAAGGAAGAAAATATCAATGACACCATTATTAAAATTTTAGCTCAAGTAAAAACTATTGCTGCATATTCATATAGAAAATCACATGGATTACCATTTATTTATCCGAATGCTGATTTAAATTATATTGATAATTTTTTACATATGATGTTCTCAGATTCTGAAGATGATTTTCATACTGAACCTCTTTTTACAGAAGCCCTGGATTTATTATTAATTTTACATGCTGACCATGAACAAAATTGTTCAACATCAACCGTGCGAATGGCTGGTAGTAGTATGGCTAATGTTTATGGTGCAATTTCTGCAGGTATCGCAGCATTGTGGGGACCACTACATGGGGGTGCAAATCAGGCAGTATTAGAAATGTTAGAAAAAATTAAAAATGATAACTCTGATTACAAAAAATATATTGAGCTCGCAAAAGATAAAAACTCTGATTTTAGATTAATGGGATTTGGACATAGAGTATATAAAAATTATGATCCAAGAGCAAAAATTATTAGTAAAATGGCAGAAAAAGTTCTATCTAAATTAAATATTCAAGACCCTTTATTAAATATAGCAAGGGAGCTAGAACAGGCAGCACTAAAAGATGAATATTTTATAAAAAGAAAATTATATCCTAATGTTGATTTTTACTCGGGAATTATCTATAGAGCAATGGGAATTCCAACAAATATGTTTACTGTTATGTTTGCTCTGGGAAGACTTCCTGGATGGCTAGCACATTGGAATGAAATGATTCATAGTTCTCACTTTAAAATTAATCGCCCTAGACAAATTTATACTGGCAAAAATCAAAGAAGCTGCAAAGAATAAATATATGAATCAATATTTAGAACTTGTAAATACTGTGCTTGATAATGGCATTATAAAAAATAATCGAACGGGGACAGATACATTAATGTATTTTGGCTATCATTATAAAGTTGATTTGCGAAAAGGATTCCCTTTACTCACAACAAAAAAAGTTTTTTTAAACTCTGTAATTAGAGAGCTCCTTTGGTATTTAACTGGAGAAACCCATATTAGAAATTTAAGGGAGCATACAAAAATATGGGATGCTTGGACTGATAAAGAAAAAAATTGGGAAATAGGAAAAATGTATGGATACCAATGGGTTAAGTGGGAAAAATTCAAAGAAAATGAAAATGGAGAATTTTCAAAATCTCATATTAATCAAATTGATGAAGTTATAAATTTAATAAAACATAGTCCCAATTCTAGAAGAATGATTGTTACAGCATGGAACCCCTCAGTATTAGATGAAATTGCTCTACCAAGTTGTCATGCATTTTTTATCTTTAATGTAACAAATGGAAAATTGAATTGTCATTTAACACAGCGAAGCGGGGATATCGCACTGGGTATTCCATTTAATCTAGCTTGCTATGCAACATTAACTCAGATGATTGCACAAGAAACGAATCTAGAGCTTGGCGAGTTTTCACACTATATAAATGATGCACATATTTATGTTGATCATATCGATGGTTTAAAAGAGCAAATCAAAAGAGAACCATATAAACTTCCAACATTAGAAATTGAAAAAAAACCTTTTTGGGATTTAACATTTAAAGATTTTACATTAAAAAATTATACTCATCATCCAATAATCAAGTTTCCTGTTGCCGTATGATAGAAATTCATCTTATTTGGGCACAAGATGATAATGGTGGTATTGGTATAAATGGGAAATTGCCATGGCATATCAGTAGTGATTTAAAAAACTTTAAAAAAATAACATTAAATTCTACCATAATTATGGGAAGAAAAACATGGGACTCTTTACCAATCAAACCACTCCCAAAAAGAACAAATATTGTTTTCTCTTCAAATAAACAAAAGGATGCCATTACATATAATTCATATGATGAGTGCATAAAAAATCTTCAAAAAAATAATATAAAAAAAATATTCATTATAGGTGGAAGATCAATCTATAAATTATTTTTTAATGATGCAAAATATTTACATATAACAAATATAAATTTATTGAAAAATGATATTGATGAATTTTTCCCAATATCAATTGATAAAATAAATAATAATTTCACTAAAATTTCAACATCTAAATTATCAGATGAAGCAACCTATTCATTGTGGGAGAAAAAATAAACCATGAAAAATTTAAAAAATAAAAAAGTTTTAATAACTGGAGGAGCAAGAGGAATTGGCAAACAAATAGCAGTTGAATTTGCTAAACATGGTTCAGATATTATTATATGTGATTTAGATAAATCATATATTAAAAAAAATAATTTTCAAGATATAGAAGAATTAGGTGTTTCATGTTTTGGTTATCATTTAGATGTAACCAACTATAATGAAATTATAAAAATAAGAGAAAAAATTTTAACCGATGTTGGGTCAATTGATATACTAGTAAACAATGCCGGTGTAGTTTTTGGAGGTAATTTTTTAGATATCCCAATTGAAAAACATAAAATAACATACGATGTTAATACTCAAGGGATTGTTAATATGCTTCATGTTTTCTTAAAGGATTTAAT
>Ga0066863_10000209_pt1 | contig 26439 bp, 19 predicted proteins | sample ETN02SmetaG_2_FD_65495 | JGI IMG/M metagenome (GOLD analysis project Ga0066863, IMG submission 65495) | Marine microbial and viral communities from oxygen minimum zone, Eastern Pacific Ocean - ETNP2014F10-02SV253 | ecosystem: Environmental > Aquatic > Marine > Oceanic ...
AAAATATTCTTGAATTTGGAGAAGAGAGTGGGGCTACCACTTGCAGATATGGTCGAGCATGAGCGGGAAATCGCTCATTCATATATTGACCTCTCCAGTCAACCGAGAAGGTCGATTACCTCCCCACATTGGAGCGCTATTGAATCATCGGGCAGAACCTACGGTCCTTGGACAATGAACATTGAGAAACTGAAACCATGGCACACTTTGACAGGTAGACAGGCGATATACTTCGATCATCAAGGATTCCGTGACCTTGGAGAGGCGTTGCCAACATACAAGCCACCAGTTGATACTGTGGCAATTGGTGACTTGCCGATGGAAGAAGTGGAAAATGGTAATGCCAAATTACTTCGATTCCTAACACCTCATGGTAAATGGCAGATTCATTCCAGTTTCAGAGATACCTGGCAGATGACCAATCTGTTCAGAGGAGGACCTTTGTGCTGGTTGAATGATGATGATGCTGCAGAGATTGGAGTGGAAGACAACGACTGGGTTGAGGTATTCACTAACAACGGAATTCAAGTTGCAAGAGCTGTGATCAGCCATACAATCAAGCGAGAAATGTGCATTGTGTATCATCAAAATGAGAGACACGTGAATGTTCCCTTTTCACCGTTAGCGAAAAAGCATGGAGCAACTGATCTTCGAGGAGGAGGAAATAATGCCCCTACTCGAGTCATGATGAATCCAGCTACTATGATTGGAGGATATGGGCAATTTTCGTACTTCGTGAATTACCTTGGTCCAAGTCCATCTGAGAGGGACATGGGTGTCTTGGTTAGAAAGATGCCTCTGGTAAATGGAAAAGCCATCTATGAAGAGAAAGATCTTCACTTATTGAAGGGGGTGTGAAATATGCAAATCGGTCAACAAATGGGAATGGTATTCAACATGGATAAATGTCTAGGATGTAATACCTGTACTGTTGCTTGTAAGAATATCTGGACCAATCGTGAAGGCGCCAAATACATGTTTTGGAATAATGTTGAGACAAAGCCCGGTATTGGTTATCCAAAAGAGTGGGAAAATCAGGAGGAATATCGAGGCGGATGGGTATTGACTGGTAAGAAAAGAAAGCCGCTAAAGCTTCGAATAGCCCCAAAGTGGCTTGAACTGGCTAACCTCTTTTACAATCCTCATCAACCAGAAATGAAGGACTACGTCGGAGATACTGGCACTTACACATTCACTTACGAAGATCTACACTCACCAACAGAGACTACTCAGCAGCCCGTTGCAAGACCCAAGTCTGAAGTCACTGGTGAAGAAAATGTGAAACCAAATTGGGGAGTCAATTGGGAAGACAATGCTGCGGGTGCAAATACCACTGGACATTGGGATGTTAATTTCGATGATATGACCGCAGAAGAAAGGAAGGCTTTCTTACAATATCAGGATTCATTCATGATTTACCTTCCAAGAATATGTAATCACTGTGCCAACCCGGCCTGCGTGGGGGCCTGCCCGTCGGGAGCTGCTCATAAACGAGAGGAAGATGGCATCGTGCTGATCGACCAAGATCGTTGTAGAGGGTGGAGATATTGTGTTTCTGCTTGTCCATACAAAAAACCATACTACAACTGGAGAAGTGGAAAGATGGAGAAGTGTATACTTTGTTATCCACGATTGGAAACGGGTCAAGCTCCAGCCTGCTTCCATGCTTGCCCGGGAAGAATTCGCTATATGGGACCATTAATGGTTGATACGGATCGTGTGGTGGAAGCTGCAACCGCACCAGAGGAGGACTTAGTCTCACTTCATCGCAGCATTATTCTTGATCCTCATGACCCAAAGGTGATCAAACAGGCAAAGAAACAGGGGATCTCGGATGCTTGGATTGATGCCGCACAGCGTTCGCCAGTATACAGGATGTTCGTTGAATGGAAGATTGCATTGCCCCTCCATCCTGAATTCAGAACTGTACCTAACTTGTTCTACGTCCCACCAGAAAGCCCGGTTGCCTCAGTTTTGGATGAAAGAGGCAATAGGTCGGCGACGGATGAAGATTCTGTTCTTCCAACACTAGATAATTTCCGGTTGCCGATCAAATATCTTGCAAGTATGTTTGCTGCTGGAAACACGGAGGAAGTGAATACGGCCTTAATCAGGCAACTGGCAGTTAGAACTTATCGAAGAAGCATCCGGGTAGAGGGAAATGCAAACCTAGATTGTCTGAAGGATGCTGGATTGAAGGAACAAGATGCTATTGACATGCACAGGCTTCTTTCTTTGGCTTTTCTAGATGAGAGGTTCGTCATTCCAACTACGCGTCGTGAACAAGATCCAAAGACCAGCCCGTTCACCGAACGTGGTTTCACTGGTTTCAGCAAAATGAACCCTCACGATATGAAAAGAAGAGAATTCATGCACATAGATTTGCAAGGAGACCAGGTGATTTGAATGATGGTGGGCAATACTTTGTCGATTGATGAAGAATTACTGGCAGATTCATATCTGCTTTCATCTGTTCTTTTTGTCAATCCAGAGATGATGGAGAAAGAATCAACAGATAATAGAATTCTGAATCTTTGTCAAGATCTCACGCACGCTGGGCGTAGCGATATTGCAGCGCAATTCGAAATGTTCCATGCTAAACTGTGGGATATTTCTGAAGAAGAGCATCTGTTTGCGCTGGAGATGACGCCTTCTGCCCCTCCTTATCTTGGCCATTATGGGTTTGATGCCCCCAAAACCTGTGGAGAGATAGGTGTCAGTGAACGGAACATGTACATGATTGAGGTTGCAGCGGTGTACAAGCATTATGGTATCCAGATGGAACATGGTGAAATGCCGGATTACTTCCCTGCAATCTGTGAATTCTTAGCCATATCATTAGCTGAAGTGAAAGAGGAAGCTCGAAGATTGCGTCAGGGCTTCATCAATTCATTAGTCAAACCATTTTTGCCGAAGTTCATCAAAGGCTTGGGTACCAAACCATGGATGCATATTGTTTCGGCAGTGGAGATGTTGATTATGACTGAAAACCAAATGGGGGAAGAGTGACAATGAATTGGAATGAGATTTTTTTCCTCGTCTTACCGTATATCACGCTGCTGCTCTTCTTCATAGCCCCCATATGGAGGGCATTCTCTGGACAGTGGGCATGGTCTGCAAGAGGAGATTATGGTTGGACTCCGAGGCCCAGTGGTTTCTTTGGAAGAGAATCAATGGGAATGGCAGCATTGGCATTGCATTGGGGCGTGATTATTCTCATTTTTGGCCATCTATTCCTTGGCATAATCGGTGCATTGTGGGGACCGATAATCCTAGTTGATTATTTCAGATGGATTGGAATGGTTGGTGGGCTGATGTTCCTTTATGGCTTAGTTGTAGCTTTGATCCGGAGGATCACCATCCCTGAAGTCAGAGTAATGAGTAAGGTGGAAGATTACGTGATTCTTTGTTTATTGATCAGCGCAGCATCATCATCTCTTTGGTTAGTAATCATTGACGGTCAATGGGGAATGTCTTCTACAGTATTTCCATGGCTTGAGTCGGTTTTCTCTTTCAATCCCGAGATTTCTGGAATGGCTGGTGCTCCACTCTTGACCAAAATACATGTCGTGGTCAGCATGCTGTTTTTTTGCTACGTACCTTTCACAAAAATGGTACACATTTGGAGCTATCCTTACAGCTACATCACTCGACCATTCATCTCACTCCGCGAACGTGGAAGATGGGTTCGTTAATCATCTCACTCAAGGAGTTTGGTGATGGGGTCGTTAATGTTAAGGAGAAATAAAAAATAAATGTGATAGCAATGGATGAAAAATTTGTTACTAGCTATGAAGGGGTAGAAGTAACAAAATCTAGAGCAATCAGAGTTCTAACAGTCAGCACCTGTGCTTTCACAATTAATTTTGCTTGTTGGATGATGTATGGGGTTCTCATCACCTTCTTGGTCATCAACCGCGTGTTTGAATGGGACAAGGCACAAATCGGTTGGTTGATTGGCATACCAGTACTTACGGGCGCCATATTCAGACTTCCAGTAGGCATATTGACAGATATTTATGGAGGACGTAAGATTTTCACAGCAGTAATGCTCATTGCTGCAATTCCGATGTATATGGTCAGTAAGGCCGATTCATTTTGGGAGTTCTTCTTTGCGGGTCTGGGTTTTGGATTAGCAGGAACTACGTTTTCCATTGGCATCGCGTATTCCTCAGTTTGGTTTGAGAAGAAATGGCAGGGGACTGCACTAGGGATTTTTGGAGCTGGGAATGCGGGTGCGGCTTTGACCGCGATATTTGCTCCCATTCTGTTAACCAAATTCTCTGATGATGGCGCGAATATAGAGGGATGGAGATCACTACCTCAACTCTATGCAGCAATATTGGTGGTGATGGCGATAATATTCTGGATTTTGACATTTGAGCGTAAAGTGAAAATGGATGAAAGCACTTCGTTGAAAGAGAGACTATCGCCATTGAAAGATATGAGAGTTTGGCGTTTTGGGATGTATTACTTCTTGGTCTTTGGTGGATTCGTAGCGCTCGCCCAATGGTTGGTACCTTACTATGTCAACGTCTATACTGTGAGTGTCGCAACAGCAGGAATGTTAACTGCAATTTTCAGTTTTCCGTCTGGAGTTATACGCGCTCTGGGGGGTTGGTTCTCGGATAAAGGAGGGGCTAGAAGAGTCATGTACTGGGTGCTCGGTACTTGCTTACTATCTTCCCTGCTTCTTCTTCCCCCGAGGATGGAAATTGCTTCAACTGGTGAAGGGGTATTGGCACAACGACCCGGTACGGTCATCGAAATAGATGAAGGAAATAATAGCATCATTCTGATTGATTCAGAGGGGATAGAGAAAGAATACTTCTACGCCGGAGCAACTAATGCAGAAATTGAAGACTTTTCTTCAGATGATGATGGTGATTCACACATCATCCCTGAAGTCAATACATGGCAGGAACCAGTCGTAGAAGTTGGCGATGAAGTGGAGCGTAAACAATTGTTAGCCAAAGGTGTGTCATTGATAACTTTCCAAGCAAATATCTGGATTTTCACATTCTTGGTATTCGTCCTTGGAATTGCCATGGGAATTGGAAAAGCTGCAGTCTACAAGCACATTCCTGTCTATTATCCAAATGACGTGGGAGTTGTTGGGGGGATTGTAGGAGTTCTGGGGGGTCTTGGTGGCTTCATCTGTCCGGTTATTTTTGGCTATTTATTGAAATGGACCGGTTTGTGGACCATGACATGGTTATTCCTCGCACTAGTTTCTGCAATTTGCCTAATCTGGATGCATTTGATCATCAAGAAGATGACTTTTCTCAGAGCCCCTGAGATTTCTAGATTAATCGAAGACCCCGGGGGGTCATACCTTCCTTCGCTCAATATTCACTGTCCTAATTCAGGTGTGGACAAAGAGATAAGCATTCGAATCACTTCGGGAGAGCCTCCGGGATTAACCATTGATGATTGTCAGATGTGGATACGCGGTTCATGTCCCCCTGAATGCACCATGCAGTGCATTACTGAGCAAATAATTGAGGTGGAGGAATAGAAAATGGAAGAAAATAATGATGATTCAAAGAACCCAGGGGCGGGAATTCAATTCGATTATTGGGATCCTGAAGATGAAGAATTTTGGAATCAACACGGTAAGAAGTTGGCTGGCCGTAACTTGTGGATATCAATTCCCAACTTATTTTTGGGATTTGCGATATGGATGGTATGGGGAGTGATCATTACAAAGATGCAAGGCATACATGATGCTAATCCCGACCTATATTCATTCAAAGGATGGGGTGGATTGATGGGGGATGAATACAAGGCTCTATTGTACATACTTCCTGGTGTAGCTGGGCTTGCAGGTGCGACTTTCCGCATCACGAATTCATTCATGATTGAAATCTCAGGTGGGCGCAATGTCATCGCAGCAACGACATTGCTATTGATGCTACCAATGATAGGGGCAGGGATTGCTCTGCAAGATCCTGATGTCTCATTCACGATCTTGATCATTTATGCATTGATGTCAGGGGTAGGTGGTGGTGCATTCGCCTCCTCGATGTCTAATATTTCCTTCTTCTATCCACGTAAAATGCAGGGCCTCTCACTCGGCCTCAACGCAGGGGTTGGAAATCTTGGAGTGAGTGCGATGCAGTTCATAGTACCCTTCGTGATGGGATTCGCTCTATTTGGAGGGATGTCAGGAGCTGCTGCTGGTGGCTATTATGTCGCCAATGCTGGTTTGTTGTGGGTTCCTTTCTGCCTCTTTTTCATGGTTGGCGCGTGGCTGTGGATGAATAACATGCCAGAGCATGATGTAAGCAATACTGCTAACTCTCTAAAGAAATATTTCTGGCTTGAAGGAATAGGATACATAGCGGCTGGAGTTGTTGTAGCTGGATTTGTTGCTACCCGAAATAGTTCTCTTTTCGGTTCATCTTTCATGGGCATTCTTCGCATTTTCATAATGGTCGCAATAGCTGTGGTTGTCACACTCTCTTTGATGAGATATGCCACGCCGGGCCCAGTGAAAGAGAGTCTGTTGGATCAATGGAAGATATTTGGTGAGAAACATAATTGGTTGATGACATGGCTGTACATCATGACTTTTGGTTCATTCATTGGCTTTGCTGCAGTATTCCCCAAACTCATTCTTGATGTGTTCGGATATCTTCCCAATGCTGACCCAAACCCATGGTACAAAGATCAAGCTTTGACTTACGCTTTCCTCGGACCACTGGTTGGTGCGGCATTACGACCACCTGGGGGTTGGATGGCTGATAAGTGGGGGGGCGCTAGAGTAACTCATTGGGCAACCGTGGTGATGATTATTGCCACTGTTGGAGTCGGTATGATCATTGTCAAAGCACAGGCATCTGATACTCCACAGGAGTACTTTGCTCTGTTCATGATTCTGTTCATGATTCTGTTCACTACCACTGGAATAGGAAATGGTTCAACATTCCGTATGATTGCCGTCATCTTCCCTCGCAAACAGGCGGGACCCGTACTTGGCTGGTCATCTTCGATTGCAGCATATGGGGCATTCATCATCCCGGCCGTATTTGCGGTGGCAATCACTGCAAAGGTACCTGAATACGCCATGTATGGCTTTGCCGCCTACTACATCTCCTGTCTTGGTGTTAATTGGTGGTACTATGGCCGTAAAGGTGCAGTAATGCCTTGTTGAATAAATTCAATGGGAACATATGTTTGGAGATTTGATAATGGAAGAGACTGATCACGCCCTACACGAATTTTTCACCAAGGATCATCGCCGTTTGGACAAGTTGTTCAATCGTTTCAAAGCGGATGATTCTGAATCAAAATTCGAGATTCTCAACACGTTTGCTGCTGGATTGATTCGGCATATCATATGGGAGGAAGAGTACCTGTTTCCGATATTTGAGGAGGTCACGGGAATGATTGAGGAGGGGCCCATTGCAGTCATGCGGGAGGACCATCACACCATCCAAGAACTGCTCTATGAATTGCTGATGCAAGCCAGAAATGGTGAGAGTTATTCCCCCCTATCTGTCCAACTTGAGGGGCTTTTGCTGCAACATAATCTGGCTGAAGAGAATGTACTGTATGAAGCGGTTGAAAGCATGCTTGCACCAGAAAGTAGAACTGAATTGCTACAGGCATTAATGGAGGAAGGTGAACTCGATCTTGAAAAATGGATTGAAGGAGTCGTCATCATTGAGGAAGACTCTGATTCCAATCAATCTAGTCCTGTCTCTCTTCATTGAATCTTGAGTGGGATGTTCTGGCATGAACCCGAATAGCTTGTAGCGATGCGATATCGACAATGTCTGCAGAAGGTCAAATCCGCGTTATTCAAGTAACATATCTTCTATCAATTCAAGAATGGGTTCTACATCGCCATCGTAGAACATCACGGTTCCGGGTTTAACGGCTCCTTCGCCTCCTAGAAACACCTTCGGAATAGACTCTTCTTTCCAGCCTTCTACTAGCACGACATCAACCATTGTGGTTGAAGTGAGTAATTCAACGGTCTCTGATAGGTTCAATTTCCTACCAAGGAACAAGGCCGTTTCCACGTCTGACGAAAGAATGACTGATTCTGCCCCCGCCTGACGATGCCGCCAAGTATCCTTTCCTTCACGATCTGCCGAGACACAATGGTGAGTCTGTTTGATCGTTCCAACCCTGAGACCTTTTGCTATCAATCGTGGAATTATTCTTTCCAGCAAAGTAGTCTTTCCAGAATTAGAGAAGCCATAAAACCCCAATACGGGCGGTTTCCCCTCAATCTTCATTATATTCTCAAATTGAATTTCTGCCATTTTCTCAGATTCCTTGTTTCAAATTGTTCATGGAGACTTCAGAAATGACTCTGTAAGAGGGGGTATCGCAATGCCGCGATTACCAACCCAGTGAGATTTTCCCATCTCCATGAATCAATAGAAAGTGATCAACTTCTATTTCGCACCCCTGACATGTGAGGGTGATGGGGGTTTGCACAATCTACCATTGTGAAAGGGAAAGGGTTAGAACTAGTACATTCGTTGTCAATCCAATACTTCGGTGTGATTTCGATAAGGGCACGTCACACCCCTAGTCATTGCTAGGTTGATGCATGGCGAATCGGCCAAGAGCAAAGAAATTGAAGATGCCCCAAACGATTCCTGTCGAGAGCCATGCGACCAGATAGGGCAACCCCCATCTGTAATCCAGCACCTCATAAGTGAAGGTAGAGCCAACCCAAGCAATGCCGTAGATGACCATTGTACGTGCAAAACTCGAGACTAACGCCCCCTCATAACGGAAGGTGATTCTTCTATGAAGAAAATAGGCGATGATGCATTCGATACCCCAAGAGATCGACCAAGCGAATGTTCGGCTGTGAGAAGCATCGTCGAAGAGGAAGACAAAGAATTGGAAGATGATGAACATCAGGACTGTATTGGTACAACCAACAGATGAAAATCTGATGAAAGGATGCTCTGACCACAATCGGTGAAGGCGGTCATTCACAACTACGGGAGGAAGTGGGGGGCCATCTTTGTGACGATGGAAATGAATGGTTACAGCGGTGATTTGATGAGGTTGGCTCAGGACGGCCTTCCATGAGCAGTGGCACACCCTTCACGATGGTTGATGGTACGTTGCAGACTCCAGATGACCCTGTCATTCACTATATCGAAGGTGATGGTATCGGCATCGACATCACTCCTGTGATGATGTCAGTGGTCAATGCAGCGGTTGCTCTGGCATATCGTAGTGAGAGAATCATCGTCTGGAATGAGGTCCTCGCTGGAGAAAAGGCATTCAACGCCACGGGTGAATGGCTGCCTGAAGAGACTAAAGCCGCGATGAAGAGTGGTCTTGTCTCGATCAAGGGCCCACTGACAACACCAGTCGGAGGAGGCATTCGTTCACTCAATGTCGCTCTAAGACAACAACTCGACCTGTTCGCATGTGTTCGACCTGTGCGTTGGTATGCAGGTACGCCAAGTCCTGTCAGAGAACCCCAACATGTGGACATGATCATCTTCCGAGAGAATAGTGAGGATGTCTATGCAGGCATCGAATGGGAAGCTGGTAGTGATGAGGTCAAACAAGTCATCGAATTCCTCCAAGAAGAGATGGGCGTAACCAAGATTCGATTCCCAGAGACAAGTGGAATTGGAATCAAGCCCATCAGCCAAGAAGGGACCGCACGCATCGTGCGGGCTGCAATTCGGCATGCTATCGACCAAGACTTGCCAAGTGTGACGTTAGTCCACAAAGGGAATATCATGAAATTCACCGAAGGTGGATTCCGCGACTGGGGATATCAGATCGCAATAGATGAATTTGATGCAACTGAACTTGACGGTGGGCCGTGGTGCACCATGACCAACCCGAAAACTGGGGCTGAGGTCATTGTCAAGGATGTCATTGCAGATGCAATGCTCCAGCAGGTACTCACAAGGCCTGCTGAATACTCCGTCCTTGCCACAATGAATCTCAACGGCGACTACATCTCTGATGCGCTGGCCGCACAGGTAGGTGGAATCGGAATTGCACCTGGTGCGAACATCAACTACGATACTGGTATCGCTATCTTCGAGGCAACACACGGGACAGCACCAAAGTACACAGGTCAGGATAAGGTGAATCCTGGAAGTCTGATTCTGTCAGCTGAGATGATGTTGCGATACATAGGCTGGGGAGAGGCTGCTGACCTTATCGTCAAAGGTATGGAAGGGGCGATCTCTGCAAAGACCGTGACCTACGACTTCGAGAGGCTCATGAATGGTGCGAAACTGCTGAAGTGCAGTGAATTCGGTCAAGCAATCATTGAACACATGTAGTGCTGTGTTCAGGATAGCGCTGCGCCAACTATTCCAGCATCGTTACCCAACGACGCCTTGCGCAGATCTGCTTGAGTCGTGAGAGAATCCCACCAATGTCTGGATGTGTGGATGAAGCCACCCCCAAGAATGATGATGTCAGGAGATAGAAGCATTTCGTAGTGTTCGAGCACGGATTGAAAACGCGAGGACCATTCCCCCCAATCGAGGTCTTCCTCGTCCTTGACTCGGGAAGAGGCAAAATGTTCCACTGCCAGTTCTGCATCCCATCGAATCAATCCAAGCTCAAGATTAGGGACAAGCACACCATTTCGGATGATGGCTGTACCAAGACCTGTTCCAATGGTTATCATCAGGATGGTCCCCTCCTCCTCTTCTCCAGCACCAAATTCATGCTCTGCGCAAGCAGCAGCATCTGCATCATTGATCAGAGTGACCTCTTCGACAGCGTCGCTGTCCGCGATGAGTTCTGCAAAATCGAAACCTTCCCACTCATCTCCAAGATTTGGGGCTGTGCGCACTGTCGTACCTGAGACAACGCCGGGAAAACCGATGCCAATCGAGGGAGTCCATCCTATCTTATTCCCGATCTCCTCAATGGCTGCAATACCCACCTCGGGGCCATAGGGCGCCTCAGCCTCGACACGCATCACATCTGTGACAGGATGGCCTACGACATTGCCCACAAGGGCTCCTTTGATGGACGTGCCACCGATGTCGATCCCTAGACGAAGCATGTTCAGGCCTCCAATGCCTGTTCAATATCACGCCAGAGGTCCTCGACATCTTCGATGCCGACACTCATTCTCACAAAACCTGGAGCGATTCCTGCTTCAATTCGGACATCTTCGGGAATGAACATGTGGCTTGAGTTGAATGGGCACTCAATCAGGCTCTCAACACCACCAAGACTCGTGGCTTCAGTCACAACACTCAGCCGACGCATCATGGCCAAGGCCGCATCGTCTCCTGCACCGACAACAAATGATAGCATACCAGTGCCCTTGGGAATGATACGTTGTGCTAGAACATGGTCTGGATGAGATGCAAGAGATGGATGAATGACACGAGTGATGCTCGGGTGTGCTTCCAAGCGACAAGCAATTTCTGCTGCATTAGATGCATGAATTGGCATACGAGCATGCAGAGTACGCACACCGCGCTCAATCAGATAGCAAGAGAATGCATCAGCATTGGTTCCCAAGAGTTTCTTGCACTGGAAGACGCGGGTGATATGTTCCTTGGCCCCTATCACCGTCCCGCCTATCAAGTCAGAATGACCACCCAGATACTTGGTCGCAGAATGGATGACAAGATCGAATCCCATCGATAATGGGTTGCAGCCCCAGGGTGTGGCAAACGTGTTGTCAACCACAGCAACAAGGCCATGGCGCTTGGCAATTGCTGCCATAGCTGGCAGGTCACAGACCTTGAGTGTGGGATTGGTCAATGTCTCCGTGTAGAGCATCTTCGTATTCGGCTGAATAGCTGCTTCGTAGCTGTCTGGGTCACGCATGTCAGCCATCGTGACCTCGATTCCGAATCGGGGCAGGTCTACTGCCATCAGCTCATATGTACCACCGTAGATATCGGGGCTTGCAACGACATGGTCGCCTGCAGAAAGGAATGAGAGAAGTGTTGTGCTGATGGCACCCATGCCACTGGCAAACACGTCTGCATCCTCGCCACCTTCAAGCGCTGCTAGTTTGGCAGAGACTGCTTCACTGTTGACCGACGACATCCGACCATAGAACAGAGTGTGTTGGGCACCATCAGCCCAACTTTGGTAGCGCTCATCATTGAGATGATAGGATGAAGACAGGAAGACGGGGGTATTGATCGCACCCTCGATGTGGTTGATACCAGCATGCACGGCACGGGTTGCGAAGGCGTCCTCATCATCCACGGCAATGGAGATTCATCGCTCGATATGTAGGCGACGGTCGGATTATTTGGGTGTCATTCTTCTTCAAACGTCCAATAACTGGAACGATCCTGAAGACCTTCGCGATTGGCTCTAGTATAGGCTATCGATAATCCAACAACCAATATAAAATCAAGAATCAGAGTGTAAGGGATTACCCAGGTCAGCAATGCTAGCATGGCACCACCAACAAGCAGGGCACCACCCGTAACCTCCATGAATTCGCCAGAACGAAACGAAAACGGCAACGGGGTTGCTATGAATTGACTGATCCTTCCTGGATCGGTTTGCTAATCTTCGGACATACTTGATGATTCTTCGATTTCACCTGACGAATCTAATTCAGGTGCTGATTCATCAACTTTAGCAGTAACAACAATGCTTGGAGTGGAGGAAAGTGCAATCGTAGATTGGTCAATTCTCATTTTCTCCAACTCTAATTCAAGTCGCTTACTCTCTCTGATTTCATCTCTCCAAGCATTGTAATGATCGACGTCATGCTTGTATTCTTCTTGTTGCCGACTAACCGCGGAGCGATCTAGACGGTAAAGAATGAATGAAAACACAAGGCCGAATACTAATAGAAAGATGGCTAAGATGTCTTGAAGGACTTCCCCGGGTGTCTTTGGCTGGTAATTTACATCTCTGATATTGAGGATACCTAAACTAGCTACAAACGCTCCAAAACACAGGAAAGCAAGCAACAAGAAAATTATTTCCCAACCCCCTGCGTGCGATCTTCTAATCAGGCGCGGGGGCTTAGGGGCTTTCATCAAATTTACTTTTTTCGGCATTCTCATTCCTCACTTGTTTCTTCGATCACAATCTCGCTTTCTTCATTGAATTGTGCCGAATTTGAATTATTTCTCAATTCTGAATTTTTTAATGATGTCACACCTTTGGCAACAACTGAGCTAATTCCAGACACAGCATCACCTGTTGTTTCAACAATCACCTTTGAAATCTCTCCTGTCGCATCAATGGTTGCAACAATCACGCGACGTGTTCCCACTGCGAGTTTGACTACTACTTCCTCCCCCGCATTGACAATGTCCTTCACAGATGCGGTAAACTCATCAATAATGTTGGAAAGACCGTGGGTCACGCGATCAACCCGAGAGCGATGACCAGCCACACGCACGAATAGTGGGTTGTTCGCTATATATAATGGGGTTTAATTTACCGGTATATTAGGCATCATAAATCGTCTGAAGGAAGGAAAAGGACGTCGTCTTTGTAATATCCGAGATGAATGCAGATGTCGACGATTCGTGCCAAATTTTCACGTAGCATTCGCCCGCTTTCACTAACCGAATAGATGCGAACTTCATGCCCCCCTCTTCCAATACCAGATATTTCGGCTTCGAGATACCCCGCATCGGAGAGAACTTTGAGGTGGTTTCGCAATTCCTTTCGATCAATACCAGTGGCCCGCTCAATGCGCATAAGGCGGCGTGTTTCACCACCCCTATCACGCATGCGTGAAAGGTATAGCAAGATGCGGTACAACGTCACGGGGAGGTCGCGGCGCTTCCTCTCCACACTCATTCCTCGGGACGACGAGCGTCCCTTGGACGAATGAGGGCGGCTACCATACCTAGGAACATCAGACTGGTGAACAGTCCAACACCGGGCACGAAGCCACCGACTGGACCACCTGCTGCTGCTGCGTCTCCATCCGCTGCATTGGGGTCAGCCTGAACGGTGATAGCTATGTCGAAGGTCCCAAACGCTGTACCATCGCTCCATTCAACACTGAATACAACTGGTTCGGCTGTCTGGAACAGAGCCACAGTCTGCTCGATTGGAAGGAGGGCTGCTGGGAAAGCGAAGTTCTGGTTCGTCAGCTGATCGGTGATGGTCACAGCAACGGCATCGCCGTCTGGGTCGATACAGTGGATCTTGATTGTGACGTTACCTGCTTGAATCGATACGAGAACAGTGGTGTTCGAAGTTGCTGTGCCACGCTTGTTCTGGCTGCTGGCATCAACTCCGTCAATCCTGGTCACAAAGACATCACAGGCGGGTAGGCTGTTCTCCTGTGCTGTCTGGACCGGGCAACCAAGGTTGCTCAGTGGCCCAGCCTCGGTCGGACATTCATCACCCACTACTCCATCGCCGTCCTGGTCTGGGCATCCATCAGAGAGGGTACCAGATGCAAACGGACAAGCATCCTGATCGTCTGAGATACCATCTTGATCACTGTCAACGGCTTGTGCGATTTCACAACCATTAGCATCGATAATGGCATTATCATCAGTACCAAGGCAACTATCCTCATGATCCCAGACCCCATCTTGGTCTGCATCAACAAGTGGGCACCCATATTGAGAAGCTGGACCGGGAAGTGCTGGACACATATCATCAGTACCTGACAAACCATCTCCATCGATGTCCTGATCGATATATTCTGGGTGAATGAACATGAATTTGAACGCGAAATCATTCGAGAATATCTCAGAATCTGAGCCATCCTCGGGAAGATCATCAGCGTCCAAGGCCAAGATGACCATCAAGCCACCAATTCCTAGGGGGAAGGTCGTGTTACCCTCACCATTCTGATCCAGAGATATCATTGATGGTTCATCACCTTCATCATACCCTAACTTCAGAATCATGACGTTCTCAATACCAGATTCAGCACTGACCGAAACAATCACTCCTCCTTCACCATCGAAGGTGGTTGAGACTGTAATCGGGGGAGTATCGCCACCGACTGAGAATTCGGCGAAGGGCCAGTCACCATCGCCATCCGAAGACCATGCTGAAAGAGCAGAGGATTCACTGATCACAGCACCATCCTCGATCAACCAAGCTTCAAGCACATAATCGCCGTCGGGAAGAACGCCAATCTCACCACTTCCTCCAGCGATATTGGCGCCCCTATTGGTCTGGAATTTGACCATGTCATCACCATTGATCGTGCCTTGGGCAACTGCTGAGTCCGAGTCATCGCGGACCTCATAGTACACGCCTTCATAGGATTCTACTGGGGCCTCAACTGGACCCGTTTCAGATCCCTCTCCCAAATGCATGGTCCCAGATTCAGAATCTTCATACTCTGAAGATTGGCCAAGCTCATCGGTGCAGTACCAGCCCTCATTCCAATACAATTCTTCGCCTGCATCGTACTCGCAGTAGTACCACCAATCTTCCCAGTTATTCACATCATTATTCTCATCGAAGTCATTGGTGCACCACCATCGTGTATCTGTGTTCTCTTCTTCGGCATTATCGAGGCCTTCCCATTCACAGTGGTCGTATTGATTCCACTCTATTTCATTGTCATCTGAATCGTCATCCCGATCATTGTTCTCTTCGATGCCAAAGAAGAAACTCGTGCTCTCACCTGAATTGAAATGGTTGAACAGGGGTCCAGACACAACAACTGGTCCATGGTAACGGACGTCCATCGAAGCATGTCTTGAAGCCTGCATGGAACCTGAAGTCGTCACCATGTTCAGTTCGAGGTCGTAATGACCAATATCACTGACTGTGATTGTGGTAGAGCCCCGATAATGAACGATTGTGATTGGGTCTGCAAGATGTCGGCTGTTGTCCTGGTCGTCTTCAGAGGCTTCGTGCCAATCAACCATGTAGTTGCAATACCATTGATCCTCTGATTCATCATACTCACAATACGGCCGCTGTTCATCTTCGAGATTCGGAGGGGCATTTTCATCCCACTGGCAGGCCCAAGCGTCCATTTCATCATCACCTCTCCACTCACAATGAGCGAAGTGATCCCACTCGTGGTCATTGGTCTTCTCATCAAAGAGCTGCCCGATTGAAAGGGATTCTGAATGAATTATGGCACCTGAATCATCTCTAACGGTGCCTTGTATCTCGAACTCGGTAATCGATTCGTTGGTTGACAGGGTCTCATACTGAACCTCAACTGTCGGTGAAGCATCGGAACCACACTCAATGTGGTCACCATCTGACCACCAGTCTTGCTCACCGCATCTCATTGACATCATGCCAAAATCGCCGAACAGGCCTGTGAATTCAACTGTCGTGCTGGCCGAAACCATCTCAGCAGAATTCTCATCAAAGAGGGTGATGGTGATATCATATTCACCGGGACCATCGAGCTGTGAGGATACGAATTCGAGCTGTTCTTCGATTTCATCCTCACAGTGTGCCTCGGTCCAAGACTCTTCAACCCAGACTTGAGTCGTTTCGTTGGTCGTCTCATTATACTCATCTTCCCACCAACCATCTGTTTTCTCCTCAGTACAGTTGAACTGCTCGGTGTAGACATCTTCTCCACCCTTCGTAATGGTGAGAATCAGGTGATCGGGATCGCCTTGAGGGAAGAGAACCATGAGATCGACAACCAACATCCCAGCGCCATTGTTCCAATCAAGGCCGTTATGCGCATAGACGTCAACTGGGATGTCTCCAACGAAGATCGGAGCACATTCATCTGTCCGTGTGTAATTACCGTCGTCGTCAGTCCATTCTGCACAGAGGAAGAAGATACCTTCCTCAGACGGGTTTACTTCGATGGTAACAGTAGATGATGATGCGTCCCAATCAAAAATGCTACCTGCCAAAACAGAACTTGTTTCACCCCAGTGAACGATGCGGTCGTATCTTAGAACATCATCTCCATCGTCATGCACCAACGACCAGATATCTCGTCCATCATCGAAAGTGTACATATTCCAATCGATCGTACCTGGACCAAGTCCAAGCGCATCGAAGTCGATTGATACATCTTCGCCAAGATCATGCCTGACCTCATAGCCGTTGTCAAGCCCAGCGAATTTCAGCCAACCATCCACGTGGATGGATTCAGAGGCGGTTAGGGTCGGTTGGGCCCCAGCCCGAAACAGCTGGGATGTCACTATGTAGTCGCCTGGGAATAATTCCTCGAATCGGCAATTGAAGCCGAATTGGAGGAGGCGGTTCTGGGAATAGTGCCATTGCTGGGCATGGGCATCACATTCGGCATAGTAAGCGTCATCGCTCGCGAAGAACCAGTCGTTCTGTTCGTGGCTTAGCCAACCCGCACCATATTCCATGATGTTTTCAGGATCATCATCATCGGTCTGGAGTATCATGGAAATATTGTATTCCGGAAGGATTGGCGAACTAAGGGGGTCTTCCCCATCACCATCATAATGCTCATCGAGAGTCCCGTGGGTCACGAATTGGCCTGTGATCCAATGAATTGATTCGTGAGGATCGTAGTGATGTTCCAAGGTTGAGAAGGGAATCGACACCCAATTCTGACTGCATTGGTGTTCGTCCATCACCGTGCCATCATTCAACTCAATATGGCCGTGGACGCAGAAGTTCCACTGACCTGGGGCGAGGGGGCCGTGGTCGAATGTCTCGTACATCTTGGTCACGCTACCAGATGAGTAATTATCAGGACCATGCAAGTTCCATTCAAGAGAGGCATCTGTGACCTTCGTGGCATCATAGCCAACGTATCCGGCTCCAAGAACCACTGATTCAAGGGCAGAGAACATACCTCCTTCAACGATGAAACGTGGGGGCAGATCCCATGTGAACGAGCCTTCTTGAATCAGAACCAGATTGCCATTTGTGTAATCATAGCCTTCATCTGAGCCGTCAGAGCAGTCGTCAATCCCATCGTTCACTTGCCAGATATCGATTGTTGCAGATCCATCTGCACAATCCATTGTGGATGGGTGTTCATACAGTTTGAAATCCATCTCGATCTGCATTGCAGTGGTTGGGATGTTGAAGTTGCCATAATGGTGGATCTGATCTGGATTGCCAGAGGCGTTCTTTGAGAAGAGGTCTTCGCCGTCAGCAAAGACATCATACTCGAGATAGTAGTGGTTCTCCCACTCCCCATAACTCATCTCGACACGGTAACTCACATCTGGGCAATCAAAGCACCAGAGTTCGACTTGAACGTCGGGGGGTCCGACATGGAAGTCACGGCATTCCCTCTGATTATCATAACCTGGGCGGAAGGGAGTCTCGTAAGAGCCCCAGTTGCCTTCATCATCGTATGTCCACTCATAGTGTGTGAAATCATCCTCAAGCCAATATGGAGCGGGTGAGTGGAGTTCATCGGACAAGTACAATCCTGCACACATTCGGTAAGAGCCGTCATCTAAGTCGAACTGGAACTGCCAGGTGTGTGATGGTGCTTCTCCATCATACACTGGAGTAACGCCTGGCATCCAGTCGAGGTGAACCTCTGCATTAGATTCGGTTCCATCGCCTTGCAAGTCATTCGTGCAATACCAACGATCATTGCCAGCGTCATCTTCACAGTAGCTGCGTTGCTCATGATATCCACCCCAATCTGGACTGCCCTTGCAATACCACTGTGAGTCTTCGGTGGAATCATCGCCCTGATCGCCACCTTCCCAGACACAATCATAGTACTTATCGAAATGTTTCTGATCTTTCTTGACATCATCATTGTCCCAGAGTTCCCACGCGATGGTCCAATCATCTTCAGATTCTGTGATTCCGGTTGTGTAAAGGCGAGGTTCGACAGATTCTCCAGTATCATAGCTCCAATCCATGTCTTCGTATTCGAGATTTCCTCGAATCGTGAATGGACCTGTCTCTGTCTCTGAAATCGTTGTGTTACCTGCAGGGTCATAGTCAACAATACGAGTCTTGACCATGTAAAGGCCTGTACCTAAGCCTTCGAGGAAATGGTGGTTTGTCCACTGTGCATCGGTCTCGAGTGCGAACCAGCCTTCGTCGGAACCATCCTCACAATCATCTGATCCATCGTTCACCAATTCGGGGGCAACGGACCCGTTACCATTGTAGCACCAGAAAATCCTATAGAGTTCGTGCATACCCATTGTCCACTTCATGTAATCTGTTTGCTTACCTCCGATCGTCTTACTCTGGATAAGAGTGCCATTGGAGAAGACATCAACTTCAATGGTCATGTTCAAAGAATTGGTGTCACTCGATGCCCACAACGGCGCCCCACCGAACCAACTGTTCGTGATGTTGCTGTAGAATCTTTGGAAATTCACGTCGACACCACCATCTGTAGAGCATAAGGTAGTGTACACAACTGGCTCATCAGTGTACACATGCCATCCAGAATTGGTACCTGGGCTCACAGCATATGAGAGAGAGAGTGCATCACCTGTTACTGTGAAGTTACTAAGATCTGCTGACAAGGTGGTGTTTGAGGAAGATGTTGTTGTCCACCACTCTGATTTTTCGTAATTCCAACCATTGTCATTGCAGTCGCCATTCAAGTTTCCTCCATCGAAGGGCGTGGCAGTGATCTGCGCAGTGGCTGCAATCGGATTGATTGGGTCGAAAGCATACATGCGAAGAGGGGCTGTCAACTGAGAGGTGAATTCATCGAATGTTGATTCATCTAATTGACCAAGACTTCCATAGGCGGAGATGTTCTCTGTTTCGTTCGCACTCACCAATATTGTGTCATTGCTTCGATCTCTTGTCTGGCTGTCAATCATATCACAGTCCGCTCGCCAGTAGCCAGCAATATCTGGGTACTCAACCACATTGTGATAGTGTCGGGCGGTTTCATGTGAGAATTCCCACCATATCGGGGTCCCTGTTTCATTCCAGTCGGCAGCGTACCACCCACCAAGATTCAAACCCCCTCCTGAGGAGGTGGGGGATATCTCATTGCCGTTGGGATCTGTGACATCACACTCAATCATGATGTTATGGTCTGCAAAGTCATCATCAGCCCTTGCATCAACATGAAGATTAAGCCGAGTCGATGTAAAATCGAGAGCGACGTGAAGAGTATCTGGACCGATATGTACATCGCCGCAATCGTTGGATAGTTCGTCTTTCTGAGCGATGGATGTAACGTTGTACAATTGATAACAAACATGGTAATCACCGTCGGTGGTCATGTTAATCACTGCCGTCCCAGATTCCGTGTTACCATTGTCATTCCAATTGTTGGCCCAATTGTAATCATCTCGCTGCTGCAGAGCATATGGGATACTGGTCCAAGCATTCCAATCGATCTGATATGTCGAGCTGAGTTCTCCAGGATTATGTGGAGCCTGCTGAACTTCAAGTGTGACTTCTTGGTTCATTGAATCGATATCAACGGTCACGAATGTGTCGAGGGTGAATTCGAAAGAAAATGACTCAGACGACACATTTGCTTCCCATGTGGCCTCAGGGTTAACCGCATTCAGCGGATTACACTCTTCTTCAGTGAGGCCCTCGGCGCCTTGACAATACCAGCCACCCCACTGACCTTGGATGGTTACGGGATTGGCTGATTCAAGATCGTTGACATAGGTCTGATACCAATCATGTTTGTAAAATGAGGTATTGAACCAGTCATATGGGTCTGTATCGCTCCACATGAATGCGAGATAATCCTGATTGCCGTCGTCATCAATATCCTGGGTGATCGAGTAATTCATCCACACTTCATCAGTCATGTCGCCATCATTGCCGAAATGGGTCTCAAAGTGAAGTGCTGAGCCACGCCAATGGTTCTGCTGTGAGGCTTCGAAAATCACGTACGGATCGGAGGAATGCGGAACCTCTAGAGTCTCACTCTTCTCAGCAGCTGCGATAGGAGACATGGCTGCCGAAAAAGTGGCAAGGAGCATTACGATCACAACGGTCAATGAGCGGCGCTCTAGCTGGTTCATACCGCGCTGAGCAAAAGGAAACACTTTCAAAGTTCTCATGCGGAAATGTGAGTGGTATCAAGATGTAGGAATATCAATTCCAAGAATTCTTCGAAGGTCTTCTGAATCACCTAGAACTGTGAATCCCAAGGATGATTCAAAGGTCCTTTTGAGCATCGTGAAATCTGTGTCCCTGGTTGCTACAGCAACCATTCCTATATCCTTGAAATCTGTTGATTCAGCAAGAGATGTTGCCAGATTCATGATCTCGATGTCTGGCCCTTCGGGATAAATCTCTTCTCCACCAAGATCGGTGCGCTCAACACGACCTCGGCGCCGTTTCCCATGATCGATCTCTTGGTATGTTGGACGATGAGTGAGAAGAAGGGTGTCTACCTTCTCAGCGGTAGCTTCTGCAGTTGCGGTGGTGATCGAAAACTCATTCGACCATGTTCCAAACGTCGAAAGGGTTTGGTCGACCAGATCATCTAGGTCTGAATCGATTTGCGCTAAAGTCGAGGGGCGGGCATATGCATCAGATAACAGATACTGGCGAACTGGGCCTGGTTTGCGCCATTTATCCATCTCCCCTTTCACGACCGCTGGTACCCAGCCAATGATGTCTTCTCGTTGGATTGCTGCACGGATGCTTCTGGCCAGTGTACGCTCGCCACTCACATCGTGTGTTAATCCAAACCCGATTCCATAGGTTCGTGTAATCTCATCACGGAGGCAGTCGACGAGAAGATTGGTGTCAATGAGAACCAGAGGTCGGAGATGAAGGTGGCGAAGACGGGTACGATTCTGGATGTTGATGCTCTTGTTATAGCGGTGATATATCGACCTTTCATAAGCCACTAAACTGGCCCGGCCATCGGAATTCCACCGGCCTTTCAGGGCCCTCTCAATTGTGAGTAGGCCAAGATGTGGGGAGTCATTGCACAGCCTCTCAGCCAAGCGGGTAATGGATTCGAGATCTCGGGTCTCAATTGCTTGCTTGATCTGTTGTTCACTAGAACGTCTGTGACCTTTTCGGGACCTCTTAGAACGGATACGTCGCAGAACGCTTCGTACACGGCCAGAGAAATTCTCCTCTGGTAGTTTCCACCTGTGACGATTGGGATAATCGATTAATTCTTCGAGGATATCGGGTGAGGGGAGACGAACTATTTCAGATACCTCCACGCCTTCATCATCGAAACGTGTCTCAGCCTCTTCAATCATGACTGCTTCGAGAAGACGTTTGGAAGCGACATCAGCAGCATCTTTGTTCATATCATCACTGACTCGAAGATAGAGAACAAACTCTGAGGATAGATTATCCTCTAGCGCTGGATATTGTTGAACCAAGGCAAGTGCATGGCTGAATTGTGCAGAGCGTGCATATTCGATGACTGCAGTCCTAAGAAGAGAGATTCGCTCATCGAATTCAGTAGCCTCATGCTCCGCTGCCCTGCGCAGTTGATTAGCGGCTGAGATGTGATCTCCTTGTAGGGAAAGAACTCCTGCTCTCACAACCCAATGTGAGCGATTCGAGGGGTCATTATCCCGGAACCATTCAGCTAAGGAAGGTGCGGATATTGCATGTTCACGCACCAGTGAAACAATGGAAGAAAGAATTCTTCCTCGAATAGGTACGCGGCTGAGTACGTCTTCGGCCAATTCTCCTGCTTCGCGATGCCGCTCCCTACTAGGTTCGCGAAGAAGAGAGGAGGCACGGGATATCAAGAGTGTAGTGATCAGCACTTTGAACAGGTCTTGTTCAAGAAGAGTAAGGTCTGCCTCCTCAACTGCATTTTCCAAGACCTGAATGACTTGGACACTGACGTTTCCATCTCCTTGTTCAGAAAGAGCGGCCCGGCATCTCTTGAAAGCCATGTAACCGTTCATATTGAGACCGAGGCGGTGTTCGGCCTCATTGTCACCAAGAGCCGGGTCCTCCGCACCATCTAATGTTGCAAGTAATCGTGCAGATGTAACAGTAACAGGAGGGGGGAGGGGGATGTTCTCTACTTCACGAAGGACTCGGATTGCGTCGAGGCGAGCATGGATTCTATAGTCCACGGATTCCCCTTCAGATTCGGCTGGGTGAAGATGGTTGACGAGTAATGTGAAGTGGGGGTGGTTGGAAGCTGATTCAGGAATGGCCATCAAAGCATTAGCGGCCGATTCAATCTCGTGATGTTCGAACAGTTTGGAGAGGAGAAGATGATCAACCTCATGAACATCAAAGGGGAGATGGTCGACGAGAAGTAATGTGACTCGCCGATGTAATTCTTCGGGGACCTGTTCGTCTGTCAGGATAGAAAGAAGGATAGACACATCCGCTTGCTCGATGAGATTATGGACGAGAGATAGACATGTATGGGAACCGCCAATTGCTCGTTGCAATAGCGTTGCTATACTTGTCTCAACGATTGCGGTAGGGTCAATAGAATCTAGAAGGTGCTCGATTGATTCCTCTTTGATTGAACTGTGACTAAGTGCCCCCCACCTCATTCGATTGATTGATGCAGAATCTGAATTCAAGGCTACCAGATGATCATATGCTGCAAGCATGTTCTTGAGATCTAGTGAATCTTCAGGAAGATGAGGGGATTGTAGTGCTGCTGTTCGCATTGCAGAACCAAGTGGGCGGTCTGCATCGATGGAAAGACACCTTTCCATGCCCTCTACATTGCCTGACCTGATCGATGTTAAGGCATAGAGATCACGGGCATCTTCAGTTTCCAGTTTATCCAAATCTGTAAGAATTTCTTCAATCTCGCCACCCTGCTTAGCGATTTTAACGACATATTCTATGATTGCAGCACTGTCTGAAAGATGGAATAAGGTGTCGCCTACGACTGTGCGGAAGGTATCAAGTGAGGGGGATTCTCGATTAGAAAGGGAGCGAGAGACTCCTATCTGCTCGTCTGAAAGATGTTCTGGTGGAAGGGCGGATAACATTCGCACCACCGCGGTCAGATCGGTGGGGTCAATCTGCCAGATTGTGGAATCTATCTCTGCTTCTGATGTGGCCTCATGAATTGAAGTTGGATGGGATTTCATTGGCTTGAGCACATCACATTGGTCTGCCAGAGAATGCCAGACTGGATTGATGCCAACATCGCAAGATGAACGCAGCGTAGCAAGAGAAAGTGAGTCTTCGTCCTGACCACATCCCCATGCTGCTCTAAGGAGAAGGCAAGCCATTCGGAAAGCAGGGGATAAAGTGGGATCATCTGCGGAAATGCGGGGGATGAATGTAAGGGGGGATTGACCACGTGAACGACCGCCAACGGCTCGGCGACCACGAGGACGAGAGGAGCGGGGGGGGGATGAAGAGTCATCTGGGTCGGGGGGGACTTTACCGCTGAGAACCAGATCGATCATCTCTTTGGCCGATGCATTCAGGCCACTGCTCCAAAGAAGTGAACGCTTGGCGGCTGCAGTTCGGGTCCGGCGATCCGCGCCTGAAGCAAGGGCATCAGCCAAGCAAGAAGCCAAGGCTCGTTCGATAGTGCCATCCATGATGACCAGAGTCCTCATCATGGTGCGATGACTTCGATTGATGAAACCTGTGCTCAGTGGTTCGGTTGTAATAACAGGGTTGAAACATACTGAAACGATGCTTGAGGATATGTGGGGTATCCTGCTCATTCTGGCCCATCCCACGCTTGCCATCGCATTGCTGTTCTTCATGTGGAGGCAATACCAATGGAGAGGTAAACGTAGATTATTGAGAGGTGAAGAGTTGTTGGAAGCTAGGAGGTCTCATGAGATATGGGGGAGAAGGATGCTTCTGTTAGCATGTGGAATTATCGTCTTGGGTTATGCGACAAATGTGGTAATAATGAGAGGGGAATATCCGTGGTGGCGTTATGCACTGCCATTCCACGTCCATGGCGCTTTTGGAACGATGGGGATTGGGTTTCTTGGTGCCGTTCATATCTACGGTTTGAGAACGGTGAAGAAGCGAGAGGGGGGGGAATCATTCCATCTTACAAGAACTCGACACGGCCGCGCTGCAGACGTGGTCATCTTCCTTGCCATCATCCATGCATTTATCGGAGTGATCTATCTGATTGGAATCCTATCCTAAGCGGAAGTATGTTCGCGCCATATCGACACCCAAGCATCGATATTCGCTTCAATATCATCAACCGTTGGCGGGCGATTCTCGACATTTCCTTGGGGGTCGAGAGCAACAATCCTACACCCACATGCATTGCGATGTCCGCCGCCCGTGGAGTCAAGATTTTTAGCCAATAATGTCAGATTCATCACTCCTTGATCACCGTTGAGAAATGCATTGTTGTAGAAGGATGCTCCAAGTGGTGGTTTCGATCCTTGTTCAAGGCCACCGCCCTCGAATCCCTTCACAACACACACTGCATCACAGTCATCACCCCAATAAGCAGTGAAAACAAAGCCATTGGAACTAAGACTAGTGCCATCGAGACGAATGATTCCAAGGCGATCAATCAATCGACCGCGGGCCGGTAATAGTTCGAGAATCTGAAGGCGCCGACGTTCGGCGAGTTCAACGCGGCGATTGACTGCGGGTTGTTCCATGATCCAATCAAGAGGGTGATCATCAACCAACCAATCTAATACTTGTAAGACATAATCTGGAACTTCCATCGAAATCGTACGGGATAGGAGCTGGGTTGCGTCTGGATTCAGATATTCTTCTGGAGTGATCTGACCGCTGTCGATCTTGTCAACCATGTTCATCATCGGGGCGAATGATGAGAGATCGAAATAATCCTTGAACATCTCATATGTGACGCGGGCAGCACTCGGGAGAGGTTCCCATATCGTCTTCCCACCGGCTGCTTCGTGCTTTGCTATCTGTTCTGGTGAAGGAGCATTCGTGTCATGGTGATCGAGCCAAAGACCACATTCAGGATGGAATGGGAGATCGCAGATCGCTGTTGAGCGCGTGATGATTGAATCCATCTCAGAAGTTCTCATTTTTGCTGGATGCCCGAAACGAACGGATGCTGCAGGGTAGCATTTCTTCAGAACTGCTGTGGCCATCAGACCATCGAGATCGCAATCAGCAACAATCTGATCTATCTCAGGAACCCCTGCCAGTGGTCCATCCATGGCGCTGTGGGATGGTGCTCCTCATTCACCTTTCGGGTGGATTGCATATGCACGTCTTCGTTCGACTCAGATGGATGTGCGGTGGAATGAATGGGGGTTTGCTCATAAACGCGATTCTCTCATTAGTAAGGGATGAAGGATGGGCAGGTGGTTGCTCTGGGTCGCCGAGGCATCATCATCGCCATGTTATTGGTTGCCGGCTTCGACCAATTCATCATCCCAGAATCTGAAGAACACGGTGAGATTGCTGAACTGGGAGATACAATCGAAGTGGCTCACGTACTAGGGCGAACACAGGAGATTACTCGAATGACGACTGTTGACAGCACTGGAAATGTGGGGAAGCATACCTCATTGGCTGTGGATTCGGGGGGTGATGTTCACGTCTCGTACCGTGATGTCACAAATGCAGATCTGAAGTATGCAACCTACGATGGTGTATCATGGACAAACATAACCGTTGATAGTTCCGGTTCTGTGGGCCAGTATGCCTCTTTAGCCGTAGATTCAAGCGGGGATAATGCAGACCCTG
>Ga0066863_10000239_pt1 | contig 25194 bp, 23 predicted proteins | sample ETN02SmetaG_2_FD_65495 | JGI IMG/M metagenome (GOLD analysis project Ga0066863, IMG submission 65495) | Marine microbial and viral communities from oxygen minimum zone, Eastern Pacific Ocean - ETNP2014F10-02SV253 | ecosystem: Environmental > Aquatic > Marine > Oceanic ...
CTGTGAATCTTCAAGAAATACCAACAATAGCTACTGCTGATGAATTAATTGATCGAGCTTTGAGAAGAGCTTCAAGGGTTGAAGAAAGTGTAAGAAATACAGATTATCGTGCACGGTTGACTGCAGTCAGAAAAATACATTCTGTTGCAGATAATATTGCAAATCCTTTACATTCTTATGTCAAAGTATTTCCTTCTTTCGATACCATTCATCCTTTTGATAGATCAATAATTGATTTGACAGTAGGTGTAGATAAATTGAGAAAAGCTCTAGGTGCTGCAGACTGGGCTCGAAAAGAAGTTCTAATGATAGGTACTAAATATGTACCTAAAGCTCGAGCTCGAAAAAGCGCAGAGAATACGATGAAAATTATGAGTGAAGCCTATACTAAGATGACTAATGTAATTAGGCAAATATCTAAGCACTTAGATTTCTTAATTTCAGCACGTTCGATTTTTCGTAATCTCCCTAATGTAGATACAGAGCAACCCTTAGCAGTTTTTGCAGGAGCTCCAAATGTGGGTAAGTCTAGCTTAATTGGAGCTATTTCTACCGGAAAACCTGAAGTCAAAAGTTATCCTTTTACTACTAAAGGAGTTTCTTTAGGACATATTAAAGCTAAATATGATATTATTCAAGTTATGGATACTCCCGGATTGTTGGATAGGCCAGATTTAGATCGTAATGATATGGAGAAGCAAGGAATTGCAGCACTCGACCATTTAGAACCAGTAATTGTATTCTTAACTGATTTATCTGGTACTTCAGGATATTCTATAGATACTCAGAAGGCCTTGCATACTGAATTGAAAAATAGATATTCAGATTATAACTGGGTGGATGTTTATAGTAAATCAGATTTGGATCCAGAATTAGAATTAGATTACTCTAATGCAATCTCAGTATCAGTTATGAAGGAAAACGGGATAGATGAATTAAAATCAGAATTAATTAAACTATTTTTTGAATAATTTATTCTTTAACTTGCATATTATGTGTATTGCCAATGATTTGTTGAGTGTAGGTTGACATCAGTTCGATAACTGCTTCTTTCCTAAATTCTTCAAGATCAATACAGCCAGTATTACTCAATGCAGCCTTTATTTTTCTTATGTCTTGTTTCAGTTTTGGTTTCAATCTTCCCCAATTATCCACAGTCCCTTCTTCACCTTCTGCAAAAAATGTTTTTCTTGCAACATGCCCATATCTATCTAAATTTCTAGCTCTAGCCGATCCTTCTCCCCAGGTAGCGATATGTTTGATATCAGGTTCATGGTTTGTAAGTTGCATATTTTCGTCCAGTTTTTCACCTTCAGCCTCGTAAAAATGGTTGAAATAACCTCCCATCATAACAGCATCAGCTACAGTAAGTGCGATAATCATGTCACCAGCAGCCGAAACACCACCATCCACTACAAGTGAAACATATTTTCCTGTTTCTTTATGATATTCTTCACGAGCTTTTGCAGCTTCTAAAAGAGCAGTCATAGGAGCCCTTCCGGTCGCTTTTTCTCTTTGTGTAGTACATATTGATCCAGAAGACATTCCAATTTTAATCAAATCAGCTCCGTTTTCCATCAAATATTTTGCACCCTCATATGTTATTATATTTCCAGCACAAATTGGTATTGAATCATTAAGTTTCTTAAATTCTTTGATTACATCAGTTGTAAATTCATTATAAGCATCAGATGTATCTATTACAATCATATCAGCTCCGGCTTTTATGCAAGATTTAACTCTTTTTTTCCAGCCTTTGTGTGTAGAAATTGCAGCCGCAACAGATATATTGTCAATATCTTTTTGGAAACCAATCTTTACTAATCTTCCTAAATCATCTAAAACTATAAGATAACTTTTACCTCTTAGTTCTTTTTTAGCTTCTTCTAAACTAATATCTGGATTACTGATACATGGTAAATTATCTGGTGTTACCATAATTGTAGTAACTGGATCTCCAGGAGTGGCATTAGTTTCCAAGTATTTATCAAAACTAAATAATCCCAAGAAAACATTATTTCGATCAGCTATTGGTACTTTTGAATGACCATGTTTTTCTACAAGTCTTACAACTTCATCAATTGTAGCAGTTTCTCTCACAGTAATTGGATCTTCCACAAACCCCATTTCATATCCTTTAATTTTTTCTATAATTTTCACTTGTTCTTCAATAGATAATCTTGCAGGAAGAACACCTAAGCCTCCCTCTTTTCCAAGAGCTAGGGCCATTTCATAACCAGTTACAGAAGTCATTGCAGCACTCAAGAAGGGTAAACTGAGTTCTAGATTTCCAAGTTTAGTTTTAAGATCTATTTTTTGTAGAGTACAATCCTTAGATGTATAATTTGTTAACAGACTAAACTCACTGAAAGTTTTGCCAGTTTCTAGAATAACTCTCTCTGCCATTCTAATTCATGCCAGATGAGTTTATTAAATTTATTCAATTATTTTAGTTTTCTTGATATATTTCATTAGTAGTTATTGTAACTCTAACAAATGTAGTACATTTTGGCAAGTCTTTAATCCTTCTTGCACCAACATACGAGCAGGCTGAGCGTATCCCTCCTAGAATAGATTGAACTGTAATATTAACAGGACCTCTATAAGGTACTTTGACCTCTTTACCTTCTGGAGCTCTATGTTTTGCTACTTCACCAAAATAAGTTTTCATAGCTTTTGTTGAACTCATGCCATAGAATGATTTGTATTGTGTACCATCTTTATTTGTACCTAATTCTCCGCCTGATTCTTCATGCCCTGCAAGCATTCCTCCAAGCATGACAAAATCAGCACCTGCAGCAAAAGCTTTGGCAATATCTCCTGGGGAAGTACATCCTCCGTCAGACATTACATGACCTCCTAATCCGTGAGCTGCATCAGCACATTCAGATATCGCAGATAATTGAGGATAGCCAACACCAGCAACTTTTCTGGTAGTACAAACTGAACCTGGTCCAATTCCAACTTTTACAATATCAGCACCTGCAAGAATCAAAGCTTCAGTCATTTCTCTTGTTGCAACATTTCCTGCGATGATAATCTTTTCACTAAATTCCTTACGTATTCTTCTTACAAATTGCAAAAAATCTTCTCTATAACCATTAGCCACATCTAAACATATTATATTCAAATTTTTGTGGATTGATATTTTTCTCTTAAGTAAGTCTAAACTTTCTTCTGTAGAACCTGAAGTTATTGCAATATTATTAGGATTAACACCATTATCAATAGCTTTTTTTATTTCTTTAACTGAATAGAATTTTTGGAGACACGTCATCATATTCTCTTCTTGTAAAGCTTTTGCTATTTCGAAAGTACCGGTTGTATCCATGTTAGCAGCTACAACTGGCACCCCAGTCCATTCATTTTCGGTATGTCTAAACTTAAAAGTCCTTGATAATGAAACCTCAGATCTCGACTTTAATGTACTTCTTTTAGGCCTTATCAAAACATCTCTAAATGTTAGCTTTAAGTCATCTTCTATTCTCATCTTTTCCCCTATCTTGTCTAATTAAGCTATATTAAATATTATGCTTTTTCTAAATCTTTAGGCTCAAGTACCATCACATCTTTAAGATTTCTATATTTTTCATCATAATCTAGACCGTAACCAACTACAAATTCAGGCGGAATTTCAAATCCCACATAATCTACTTCAAAGTCTATTTTAGCCACTTCTTTCTTAAACAGAATAGACGCTACTGCCACAGATTTCGGCCCAGAACCTCTTAATCTATTAACAAGGAAATTGATTGTAAATCCTGAATCTATTATATCTTCTACAATAATAATGTGTCTATTGTTTATATCTGCAGAAATATCCTTTCTAAATTTTATAGTACCAGTGGATGAATCAGCTTCATAACTACGTATTTTAACAAAGTCAACTTCAACATCAAGATCTATTTCTCTTAATAAATCAGCCATGAAAACATAACATCCGTTTAGTATTCCAATAAATATTGGTGATTTGTCTTTATAGTCTTCAGTTATTTGTTTAGCTAATTCTTTCACACGTTTTTGAATGTCTTCTTCTGAAACTAGTAATTTCATGCTTAATATTTCACTAAAGAGTGAACATTATATGACTTTAGTTTTTCTCGTCCCTTTAAAAATTCTAGTTCAATCAGAACTGTAAATCCAACAATATTACCTTTCAATTTTGAAACCAGTTTACAAGTTGCTTCTGCAGTCCCTCCGGTTGCTAGTAAATCATCAACAATCAGTATATTTTGCCCTTTTTCGATAGCATCTTTATGTATCTCTAAAGAATCTTTACCATATTCTAATTCATAAAAAACGATTTCAGTATCCCAGGGTAATTTCCCTGGTTTTCTAACTGGTACAAAACTACAGTTCAAATATTCAGCAATTGGAGCTCCAAATATGAATCCTCTTGATTCAATACCGACGACAATATGAATATTAGAATCCATATATGGAGTTGCCATTTCTTTTATTGCTTTTTTAAATATTTTGATATCTGATAATACTGGAGTAATGTCCTTAAAATTGATTCCTTTTTTTGGAAAGTCAGGAATATTTCGTATTTTGTTTGCGATATCAGCTATATCTTTTTTTGATGACATAATCTCTTGAATTACTGGCTTATTCCTCTGAGCCGTTATGACTCAGAGGTTTTTCCCTGTTTTATTTTAGCTATCTAAAATATAGCAGATAATATCCAATCAAATGTTGATTGATCACCAGGTCCGACATAGAACATCAGCATTAATACTGCTAATACATTCACTACTGGGTTCAACTTATCCATTTTTCCCATACCAATTTTAATGGCTACATATGAGATTAAACCCCATGCAATACCATCAGCTATTGAATATGTAAATGGCATTAAAACCATTGTAATGAAGGCAGGAATTGCCATTTCTTTGTCATCCCAGTTGATGTCACCAGCTTGCTTCATCATCATAGCACCTACAATAACGAGTGCTGGAGCTGCTGCAAAAGCAGGTATAGCTTTGAAAAGACCAGCAAATAGAAGTCCAGACAGCATCAATACACCAACAACAACTGCAGTTAGTCCAGTTCGACTACCTTCTTCTACACCTGCACCAGATTCAATGTATGTTGTAGTTGTACTAGTTCCAGCTAATGCTCCAGCAACAGTTGCGGCTGCATCAGCCATGAATGCTTCATCAGAGTTTTCTAGTTCATCGTTTTCATCAACAAATCCAGCTTGACGTCCCACAGAATATAGAGTTCCGGAAGTGTCAAATATATCTACGAAAAGGAAAGCAATCATTACCAAAATAAAATCACCTAGGTTGTCTCCGTTCAAGTCACCAAGAGCTCCTAGTGCTGCGAACATAGATTCTTCAGGTAAACCAGCTACTTCGAAGAGAGATCCTGCATCAAAATTATCCATTGAGCCAACATCTACTGCAGCGACTCCATTGTATGGGTCAGATGCCCCTACAATCCATCCGCCAATAACAGTAGTTCCTAGAATTCCATAAATCATTGCACCTTTCATTCCTCTTGCCATCATTACTGCGATTGCTAATAGACAGATTAAAGCCCATAATTCACCAGATTGGTGAGTAAAGCTTTCAGTAGTTCCTAGATTAACTAATGTAGCAAAATCATCTTGAATCCATCCCATTTCTCTGAAACCAATTATTGCTAAAAACATACCAATACCAGCTCCAGTTGCTATCTTCAAATCTTTTGGAATCGCATTTATCATCTCGGTTCTCCATCCAACTTGTGGTAATGATAAAATTAAGAAAATTACACCTTCAACTAAGACGGCAGCAAGAGCTACTTCCCAAGCTATACCCATTCCTAATACAACTGCAAATGTAAAATAGGCGTTAAGTCCCATTCCAGGCGCTAGTGCAAATGGTTTGTTCGCCCATAGACCCATAACTACACAACCTACAAAAGCCGCAAAGGCCGTTGCAAATAGCGCATCATTGAATGGTATTCCACCAATGGCAAGCATATCTGGATTTACAAACAAGATATATGCCATAGTCAGGAAAGTGGTTATTCCTGCTCGTATTTCGGTTTCCACCGTACTTCCAGCCTTCGTGATTTGAAACGTGTCTTCTAAGAAATCACCAGTATTTCCAGCATCTGCTGGAGGCGATGATGATTCCATTTCTGCGTCTGTATCACTGTTGTTTTCTGTGTCGTCGTCACTCATGGTTATTACACCTAAACATGTTTACAAGAAAAACGTTTATTAAGTGTATCGGATGTTTTAATTATTAAAATAAATGATTTTCACGACGGTGAATCCCGAATTTTGTAATCAGTTTGTTTAAAAATTCTCATTTTCTTTTTTTCAGCCCAGTCTCTCCATTTTCGGTATTCACTTTTCTTCATACCTTTCCGGTGAAAATAGATTCCAATTGCATTACTTGCTTCAATTGCCTTGAGAATCTTTTCTTCTGTTAAATGAGTGATTCCATAGTTTGCAACCATGTGACCGAAGCATACTTCATAATTTAATGCAGCTTCAGTAAAGCGTGGAGTATAGTGTCCACCTCCTATTCCAATAACATTTATCCCTTTTACTGGTTTGAGATTCAATAATGATTTAATTAGTGCTTTAGCAGGTTCTATTTTTTCCCATTCAGATTCAGTAGATCCAATTTCAAGAAATATTGTTGGAGTTTTTAGAAGAGGTCCATGATGTGTGGCCTCAAAGCATACATCATATCCTTCTATTTGATTTTTCTTTATGTTTAGTAATAAACTAGTCATCCAATTAGGTGAAGTTCCAGAAATCTTACCTTCATCTCCTCCATACTCAGCTGCACCCCAGTTACCAATAGGGTGTACAGTGAGGCTAGGTTTTCCACTTGCTGCCTTATGTCTTGAAAGAAAAACAATATTCTCAATATTTAAACCAGTTTTTTCAACCCAAATTTCATCTATTTTCTCAGCATGAATATGTATTTTATTTATTGTAATTAGACGTGTATTTTTCTTGCAAAATTCACCATAATCCCTTGTAAGTTTCCATAAAGTATTATTATCAAATTCTCCATCGGTACTCCATTCTGACATTTCAAGAAGCCTATCTCTTAAATTTATAGATGCAGAGTCTTCATTAGAAGCTATAATTAAGTTCATAATCCTTCTACAAGACCAACTTTGATATTTCGTTCTTTAGCAATTTTTCTTGCCTTTTCATATCCTGCATCAACATGTCTCATAACACCAGTACCTGGATCTGTAGTTAGAACACGTTCTAATCTTTTATTGGCCTTAGCAGTACCATCTGCTACAACTACCATTCCAGCATGAAGTGAGTATCCCATACCCACGCCACCACCATGATGGAAACTTATCCATGTAGCGCCTGCAGCAGTGTTCAATAATGCATTCAATATAGGCCAATCAGCTACAGCATCACTTCCATCTTTCATAGATTCAGTTTCTCTATTCGGTGAGGCAACAGAACCGGAATCCAAATGATCTCTTCCAATAACTATAGGGGCACTTACTTTTCCAGTTCTTACTAACTCATTAAATGCTAATCCAGCCCTAGCCCGTTCACCATATCCTAACCAGCATATTCTAGCAGGCAGTCCTTGGAATTGAACCCTTTCTTGTGCCATTTTAATCCATCTTGCTAATGCCTTATCTTCGGGGAAAAGTTCTAGAATAACTCGGTCAGTTTCTTCAATATCTTTTGGGTCTCCAGATAATGCAGCCCATCTAAATGGACCTTTACCTTCACAAAACAGTGGCCTAACGTACGCTGGTACGAATCCTGGGAAATCGAATGCATTTTCAACGCCAGCCTCCTTAGCTCTAGCTCTTAGATTGTTTCCATAATCAAAAGTGTGCGATCCTTTATCTTTTAATTTTAGCATAGCTCTCACATGCTTTGCCATGCTTTTGTAGCTCATTTTAATATATTCATCAGGATTCTCTTCACGAAGTGCAATTGCTTCTTCTAATGTGAGATTATGTGGATTATATCCTATCAGGGGGTCATGAGCTGAGGTTTGATCAGTTAATAAGTCTGGAACTATATTTCTCTCAATTAATCTTTCTAATAAATCAATTATATTTGCAACTACACAAATAGATTTTGGAATATTATTTCCTTTCCATTCAAGAGCCTTATCTATTGCCTCATCAATATCATAGGATATTTCATCACAGTATTTAGTTTCTAACCTTTTTTTGACTCTTTCAGGATCAATTTCAGCAGCCAGAAAAGTCCCACCATTCATAGTTGCAGCTAGTGGTTGAGCACCTCCCATTCCTCCTAGCCCTCCTGTAACTACCAATTTCCCTTCTAAGTTTCCATTGAAATGTTGTCTTGCAGCCTCTGCAAATGTTTCAAAAGTTCCTTGCAAAATCCCTTGTGAACCTATGTATATCCATGATCCAGCTGTCATTTGACCATACATCATCAATCCTTTCTTGTCTAGTTCATCAAAATGTTCCCAGTTTGCCCAATTACCTACTAGATTAGAATTTGCTAATAGGACACGTGGTGCATCTTCATGAGTTTTAAAGACACCAACAGGTTTCCCACTCTGAATGAGTAAAGTTTCATTATTTTCTAATTGTTTTAATTCATTAACTATTGAATTATATGCTTCTATGTTTCTTGCAGCTTTCCCTCTTCCACCGTAAACTATCAGGTCTTCTGGTTTTTCAGCAACTTCTGGATCTAGATTATTCATTAACATTCTAAGAGCAGCTTCTTGGAGCCATCCTTTGCAACTAATTTCTTTTCCATGTGGTGCTTTCACAATATCCATAATTAACCAGTTAATTTTTTCCAAATCCACTTTAAAGGATCATAATATTCATCGACAACACGTTCTTTCATTGGAATAATTGCATTATCTGTTATTGTTATATTTTCAGGACAGACTTCAGTACAACATCGAGTTATATTACATAGTCCGATTCCATTGTCATCTTTTAAAGTTTCAAGACGATTGCCTTGATCTAGAGGGTGCATTTCAAGCATAGCATTTCTCATTAGGAATCTAGGTCCAGCATATTCAGATTTCATATCGCTATCTCTAATTACGTGACATACGTCTTGACAAAGAAAGCATTCTATACATTTTCTAAATTCTTGAACCCTATCAACGTCTTCTTGCATCATACGCGGGTCCTTGGTATCCGGGTGTTGGTATGGTAATATTTTTTTATTTACTTCATAATTCCATGATACATCAGTTACCAAATCCTTAATGACTGGAAATGCTTTCATTGGTTTAATTACTATAGGTTCCGATTCATCATAATCTGACATCCGGCACATACACATCAATTTGGGTTCGCCATTTACTTCAGCCGAACAAGAACCACATTTACCTGCTTTGCAATTCCATCGTATAGCTAAATCAGGAGCATCATTCGCTTGAATTTGGTGAACTGCATCTAAAATGACCATTCCTGGCCCCCCTTCCATTTCATATTCGTGCATGAAAAAATCAGAATCTTCACCTCTTTGTATGATTACTTTCCGTTTCATACAGCCTCCTTATGCACAAATTCATCAAGATCATTAGGCATTATTTTTTTATCGGATTTAATGACATTGATTCCATCTGGGCCCTTTCTTATGATTATATTTAACATTCCTAGTTCATCATCATAATTTGGATAATCTAATCTTGTGTGCCCACCTCTACTTTCGCGTCTTTCTTTAGCAGCCTCAGTAACTGCTAAAGAAGTTATAATCATATTTTTTAAGTCTAAGCAGAGATGCCAACTAGGATTATAGGATCTAGTTCCTGAAGCTTTTACATTTTCTACACGTTTTTCAAGTTCTTTTAATTTCTCAATACCTTTCGTCAGATCTTTTTCATCTCTAACAATACCTGCATAATTTTCCATTATATCCTGTAACTCTTCGTGCAAATGGTATGGATTTTCTTTTTTATCTTTATCAAAAGATTCAAGAGTTTCACTAATAGCTGTGTTTAAATCATCCTTATTGATAGCTCGTTCTTTACTATTCAAGGCTGAAATAGCTGCAGAACGTCCAGCTATATTCCCAAATACTAATAAATCTGAAAGTGAATTTCCACCTAAACGATTTGCCCCATGAAGGCCAGCTGCAGCTTCTCCAGCAGCATACATTCCTTTTAGTGAAGAGGCTCCAGTTTCAGCATCAACACGAATTCCTCCCATCATATAATGTGTAGTTGGGCCTACTTCCATAGGTTCTGAAGTAATATCTAAATCACCTAGTTCTTTAAATTGGTGATACATAGAAGGTAATTTCTTTTTAATATACTCAGGAGATTGGCGATTAGCAATATCTAAGAAGGCTCCACCATGTGGACTTCCTCTACCTTCTTTGACTTCATTCATAATAGCTTTAGCTACTACATCTCTTGTAAGTAATTCAGGAGGTCGCATTGCTCCTTTGATTCCTTTAAGCCAATCATTTGCTTCTTTCTCATTCTTCGCAGTTTCAGCTGCAAAAGCTTCAGGAATATAGTTGAACATAAATCGTTCATTTTTATTATTTAGTAAAATCCCACCTTCACCTCTGACACCTTCAGTAACAAGAGTACCTTTGACACTTGGAGGCCATACCATGCCAGTAGGGTGAAATTGTATAAATTCCATGTCCTGTAAATCAGCTCCAGCCAAATATGCTAGAGCATGTCCGTCACCAGTATATTCCCATGAATTTGAAGTAACCCTATATGCTTTTCCGATTCCTCCAGTAGCTATTATTATGGATTTAGCCTGTATTGATATTAGTTTACCAGTATTACGGTAATATGCAAATGCTCCAATGGCCTGATTATTTTCAGTCAAAATTTTTGTAACCGTACATTCCATCAAAATATCTACATTTTCTTGATGTATTACTTTGTCTTGTACAGTCCTTATAATTTCTAATCCAGTTCTATCACCAACATGGGCTAGTCTTGGAAATCTGTGACCACCGAAATTTCTTTGATTGATTTTCCCATCTTTTGTCCGATCAAACACAGCACCCCACTTTTCCAATTCCATTATTCTTTCAGGTGCTTGTTCAGCATGGATTTTTGCCATTTTCCAATTATTTAGATGTTTTCCACCTCTAATTGTATCTCTAAAATGGACTTTCCAGTTATCTCTTTTATCTGCATTACCTAAGGCCGCAGCAGCACCTCCTTCAGCCATTACAGTATGTGCTTTACCTAGTAATGATTTTGAAACTAAACATACAGTTGCGCCTTCATCCGAAGCTGCGATTGCAGCCCTAATTCCTGCACCTCCAGCTCCAACAACTAAGACATCATATTTTTTTTCTCCAAAATCTTCCATTACATCACCCACTGAAATATTTCGTCGTTTCCGAGTAACCCTAAGTATATTCTAATATAGAAATCTGCAGCCATTATGGTAACTAATGAAATCCAGAAGTATAAGCCATGATACTGATTAAGGTAATTTATCCAAGAATTACTTTTTTTCTTAACATAGTTTGTACAAGATATGCAGTCAACATTTCCTCCAATTAAATTTCTTAATGAATGACAGGAAGAAACATATAATGTTAGGAACAATGCATCAATTGTTAGAATAAAACTCCCAAAACCAAACCCTATACTATCTCCAAAAAAATATGATTCAAATGCATGATACCAGTGTAATATTGCTAAAATAATTGCTAAATAGAGAAAATACCTGTGAGAATTCATGATTATGAAGGGAAATCCATTCTCACCATTGTAGGATTTCATTGGTTTATCAACAGCACAGCCAGCTGGATTTGCTAATAATGATCTGTAAAAGACTTTTCTTCCATAATAACATGTACCTCTGAAACCAAGAGGTGCCCAAATAAACAATAGAGTTGCAGGTAGTGGCCAAGCACTTAGTAAACCTGATGGCAACACATTTGGCCCTGGGGACGAGATAGGGCTTACGTAATGAGCTCCGTTCTCACTGTAATAAATATAATCATTTTCAATACTTCCAATAGTGCCATGCTCAAGTAGAAGCACAATTATAGTGTAAATTCCAAAAGTAGTTAAGATTAAAGCCATGATAAGGGGCTGAATCCACCACCTATCTGTTCTAAATGTTGCAAATAATCCCTTCTTTTCAACAGGAACAAGACAAGGAGGTATGTCTAGTGCGTCAGAACTCAATAAATCACTATAGGAAATGGGTATTTCTAATATACTATACTACTGATAAACTATTTTATAAGGTATACATATTCGTCTAACTATGAGATGGGCTTTTGTTGTAACTGTGATGTTTGTGAGTTTATCCTTTATGGGATGTTTAACACCCGATGACAAACGCACAGTAATAGATGAAAATCCGGTTGAAGTAACTAGATTAGTAGTAACAGAAGAGGAGCTGTCTCAATTTCCTTACAGCGATAATCCAATTCGTAATTTTTCAGTTGTAGATCCTTCTTCTATGGAGATTGTATCTGAAAGATTATGGGCTGTTTTTGGTACTGATAATATTGGTTCAGGAGATGAACATAATTATGGAGGTAATTGTTGTGAACATTATCTTGCCACAGATCAGGATGGTACAATTTACAATTTAGGTGGTGAATGGCCATGGTGGAGCACAGATAGAGGATTAACTTGGGATGAGTATGTCCCTCCAGCAATAAATACAGACTTAGGTTGTGAAGAAGGTCAATTAGATCCAACACTTGAACCTGGACTTGGTGAAGGTTCAATTATTCAAGCTCCTAATGGAGATATTATTGCAATGACTTGGTTTCCATATCCTAGTCTTGATGGAGTTGATCAATTTTATGCTATTTTAGGCAAAAAAACTAGTCCAACTGAAATAGAATGGGAATATTGCTGGAATACTTTTGATAAAGAGCCATTTTATGATCGTTCTTGGCAAATTCCAGTAGTTGGTCCTATTAATCCACCACCTGAACTCTCAACTAATTTATGTAGTTCAAATTGTCCTTGGGCCAGTATGGTTGTATCTAATTTTTGGAGTTACAATGAACAAGGTTATCAAATAAGTGTAGATGGTTTAAATTATCGTCCAATAGATATACCTGACAGTGCCTCAAATGAATGTAATGCAGAATATGCGAGATGTGGGCCAGATGTTGAATTTGATCTTCTTTTTGAGGATTTAGGTCCTGAGTGGGACTATATGCAGCCTCACAGAGAAATGCGAGCATCTCCTATACCTTCAGGTGGTTTGTTATTTCCACGATGGTTTAGCGATGGAAGCAATTTGTTTTTAGACACTGAATTGACATGGCACAGACATACTTTGCCTAATGAGAGTATGTTGCCTTCTCGTAGTTTAGTTATTGATAGTTCAGGCGCATTACATAGTGTTTCTTGTAACACTGCAGATCCAGGATCTAAAAGTTGTGATGGAACTTTTAATTTAACTCATCAAATTAGTTATGATGGGGGCTATACTTGGACAAATCAGACACACAAATGGCCTTTAGCCTTATCAGTTTCAGACAATACTTTTGAGTGGGATTTTCAAGCTGATGGTAATCTAGATTTAGCCGTTATTTCGATGAGAGTACAAACTGAAATTAATGGAACTTCAAGTGATATTGATTTAGTATTCCATATAAGAGAATATAGAGAAAGCATGGAAGCTGATTCAATTACTTTAATTGGCCTAGGGGATTTGGATGCTACTTCAGGCGCAGGTAATGATGTTAGATTTGATTTCTCATCTATGGGGATCCTACCCGATGGGGGTGTTGTCGTAGCCTATCACGATAGTACTGATCCTAATACAGACCCAATGTTTGCAATAGAATTAGAATTGCCTGAAAACTATTTTTATTATATTTATTAGATTAGTTTGATAATTTCTTTTGCTCTATTTCTTAGAGTTACTTCAGAGGTACCAACTGCTTTTGCAATCTCCAGCTGACTTCTTCTGATTTTATTTTTTTTACATGATAAATATATTGCAGCACCTAGTAGTGCAGCAGGTGAAATACCTTGTCTATAATCACTCTTCTTTACAGTATTGATTATATCTTGTGCATATATTTCTATAGTTCGATTTAATGCAAGTTTTTCGGAGAACCGAGGGAGAAGATTTGCAGTATTTGTTATATTAATTTTTAATTTAAGTTTCCGAGTTATTAGACGATGCAGTCGGCTCAATTCATTTCTATTTAAGTTAGTTTTATCTGAGACTTCATCAAGTGTTCTAGGTAAATTTGCCATTCGGCATGCTGTGTAAATTGCAGCAGCAGCTACTTTTTCACTACTCCTCCCTCTTACAAGTCCTGCTTTTGAAGAACTAGAGAATATTTCTAATGCAGATTCTTTGATAGAGTTATCAACTTTTAAGTCAAAAGTTATTCTTTCTATTTCATCAGATGCTAGAAGAATGCTTCTACTGGCTAAATTCCCAGTACGAGTTTCTTTTTGCCACTTCATGATGGTTCTAGAATTTATATCATGTCCTTGAGGAATTGATGTAATCATTTTTTCAGGATTATAACTAGTCCACTTCGGTCCTGAATCAAAGATTAGATCGCAGTCCTTACATGACATAACGCTGTCTCCTTCATCCTTAATACTTTTTGATTCACATTCAGGACATTTTAGCTTCATTTTCTGTAAACCTCTCTACCAACTAATCTAGTTACTCGAAATCCCTTGTTTGCTGAAATAGCTAGATAAGGTTGTTTCACTGGTCCAAAAATATTCACAACTCTTCCAACTAATTTATTTTCAGAATCAAAGACTTTTGTATTTTTGTTTACCTTTTGTTTAGCTACAACTATTGCTAAATTCCTAGAATTAAGGTGAGAAACTCTTCCAAGGCATATCATACGCAACTTCTTTAAAACTTCTATATAAAGTTTACTATTTATCTAGATAAGTAACTATGTTATTCCAAAATGCAGTTTCAGCAAGAACTTTTTTGTGTTTTTTAACCACTTCTCGTGGAGTTTTCAATTTTCTGAAGATAATATCCTCGTAATTTACTTGTAAGAGGGTAAGGAATTCTGGTTTTCCAACTGTAAAATATATTTGTTTTCCTTCTAATGCCATTTTTATATCTTCGATTGTTCGTGCACCTCTGCACACATCACTTGCGGCTCCTACCATTGTTCTTACTTGGTGCCATAAGAATGATCTTCCTTCGATATCACAGGTTAACCCGTTTTTAATTTTATTTATTTTTATTTTAAAAATCTCAATTTTTGGATTAGGATTACTTCTTTTATCTTTCTTTGAGAACTTTTCAAAGTTATGCACTCCTTCAAATACTTTCATTACTCTACAGAATTCATCATAATCCACTTTTTCATAAATTAAATATCTATATAATCTAGAGGTAGCCTTTCTAGGATTAAAATGTTCTTTAACCTCGTAGTATCCGTTGACCCAAACATCATGCCCGCTTAATTTTTCAGTTAATTTCCCAGCTAATAATTCACTATTTATTTCAGAACTAGTTAGGATAACATTAGCAATTGCACTTACACCCTTATCAGTTCGACTTGCAAATTGAGGACTTGAAGCTCCACATTCGATAAGCTTTTCAGTTAAAACTCGACTTACTGTATTTACATCAGGCTGTATCTGTGATCCATGAAAAGATTTACCCAAATATGCTATACGAATAAGTGTCCAATATAATTTCATTAACTAAAGTATCTCTTCCAGTGTTTTTCCTAATTCTGAAGGATTTTCAGAAACATGTATTCCAGCCCGTTCCATAGCCTTCATTTTTGCTCTAGCTGTTCCTTTTCCACCAGATATAATTGCACCAGCATGCCCCATACGTTTACCAGGTGGTGCGGTTCTTCCAGCTATAAAGCCGACAACAGGTTTTGATACGTATTCTTTTACGTATTCAGATGCCGTTTCTTCAGCACTGCCACCGATTTCTCCTATCATAATAATAGATTTAGTATCATTGTCTTTTTCAAATGCTTCTAGGCAATCAATAAAAGTTGTTCCATTTACAGGATCTCCACCAATACCGACACAAGTGGATTGTCCTAAACCCTTTTCAGTAACCTGATTCACAGCTTCGTAAGTTAAAGTTCCAGATCGGGAAATAATTCCAACATCACCTCTTCTATGAATATGGCCCGGCATAATACCAACTTTACTTTTTCCAGGTGTTATAATGCCTGGACAATTTGGTCCAATAAGACGAGTATTCTTTGTTTCTATATATTTTTTAACTTTTACCATATCAAGTGCAGGAATTCCCTCAGTAATTGCTACAATCAATTCTATTCCTGAGTCTGCGGCTTCCATGATAGCGTCAGCAGCAAAAGGTGGAGGAACAAAAACACATGAAACATTTGCTCCAGCATCAGTGGCCTCAGAGAGAGTGTCCCATATGGGCAATCCTTGAGTTTCCTGACCACCTTTGCCAGGTGTTACTCCACCGATAACTTTCGTTCCATAATCTAGCATTTGTTCAGTATGGAATTGGCCATTTTTTCCTGTAATTCCCTGTACCACAATTTTACTACTTGAATCTAGCCAAATACTCATGCATTACCTCCTATTGAATTAATAGCCTTAATGGCACCATCATTCATGTCATCAGCTGCAATTAAATCTAAACCAGAATCAGATAACATTTGTTTACCTAATTCAACATTTGTACCTGCCAGTCTAACAATTAGTGGTACACTCATGTTGATTTCTTTGGCTGCAGTTATAATTCCTTCAGCAATAAAGTCACATCTCATTATTCCTCCAAATATATTTACAAAAATAGCCTTAACTTCCGGATCTGATAAAATTACTTTGAAACCTTCAGCTACTTGTTTAGAATCAGCCCCTCCTCCAACATCTAAAAAATTGGCAGGTTCTCCACCATGAAGTTTGATAATATCCATAGTCGCCATAGCCAATCCAGCACCATTGACCATACATCCAATTTTACCATTGAGCTTGATATAATTCAATCCAACTTTATTTGCTCTTGTTTCTAAAGGCTCTTCTTCGCTAATATCTCTTAATTCTTCAATTTCAGCATGTCTGAAAAGGCCAGAACTATCAAAGTTTATTTTTGCATCTAATGCAATAATTTCATCATCTGAATTAACAACAAGAGGATTAATTTCAACAATAGAACAATCCAGATCTACAAATAATTTGTACAAGCTCTTCATAAATTTCATACAATGCTTAATTTGGTTTCCTTCTAATCCAAGTCCAAAAGCAATTTTTCTAGATTGCCAGTCTCCAAGACCTGTAATTGGGTCAACATGGACTTTCAAAATTTTTTCAGGGTTCTTGTTAGCAACTTCTTCAATCTCTACACCACCTTCGACTGAAGCCATTATTACAGGTAGGTCTCTTTCTCTGTCCAAGACTATTCCTAGGTAAAGTTCTCGTGATATATTACATCCTTCTTCAACATATATTTTCTTGACTTCAACACCGTCAGCTGCAGTTTGCGGTGTAATTAATTGGGACCCTAGTAATTTTTCTGCAGCCTCATAAACTTCATCTGGTGAACGACAGAGTATAATTCCTCCACCCTTGCCTCTACCACCAGCATGTACTTGGGCTTTAACAACCCAAATATTTCCACCTAATTCTTTACAAGCTTTTGCAGCATCAGTAGATTTTGAAGCTACAACGCCCTTGAGAGTTTTTACACCATACTGCTCAAACAGACCTTTTGCTTGGTATTCATGGATGTTCATATCATATTACACACAGATTGGGGTTTAATACTCTAATCTTAGCATATCTCTACGTAAAGATTTAAATAGAACACAATCTGCCGCCAAAAGTAGGTTAGTAAATGGCTAAGAAAAATCCTGCCCATATGTTTCGGGGCAAGAAAAAAGCATATACTCGAAAAGAGTACATCGGTGGTGTTCCAGCAAGCCGTATAACTCAGTTCGATATAGGTTCAGCAACAACTGATTTTAATGTTAAAGTTACCTTATCGGCTGATGAGGAATGTCTTGTCAGACATAATGCTTTAGAATCTGCAAGAGTTACAGCTAATAGATATATCCAGGCTCGGGCTGGTCGAGAAGGATATCATTTGAAGGTTAGAGTATATCCTCACCATGTATTAAGACATAACAAAATAGCACAAGGTGCAGGTGCTGATCGTGTATCAATGGGTATGCGTAAATCTTTTGGAAAAACAGTGGGAACTGCAGCTAGAGTTAAATCGGGTCAAAAATTAATTACATTGAGTACTTCTGATGAATTTGTTCTTGAGGCTAAAGAAGCTTTAAGAAAGTCCTCACATAAACTCCCAACGCCTTGTAAGATTGTGGTTAATCAAAAATAATGGCTGAACTCGTTAAGAAACTAGGATTACCCAAACCAGATGGTTTTCTTTATTTTGTTGAAAAAGATTGCACAGTGTGGAAACATCAGGGCGGGAAAAAAACTTTGATTTCAAAGGCAACTATTGAAAGAGAAGAAGGATATTTGTATTTTATTGATTTAAATGGAGATTTGGCAAAAAAATCTAACATTCAACAAAGAGATAAAGATACTAATGATTTGTACAAGCCTGGAACTCAAACTCCAAGATAATAATTCTTTTAATAATTCACCAAAATTGCCACCATGCTTTTTTTTGTGGTAGTGTTCTATTTTTCATTTTATTTGCATAATTTTCATCACCATCAGATATCCCTTTTATTATTGCAACATCCATACTACGGTATGCTATTTTCCCAGCTGGACTCATATCTTTTAGAGCTATCAATGCATTTGTAGTCAAAGTTTTTAACAACTCAAGCCTTTTCCTATCAAATTCAATATTTCCTGATGCTGAAACGTTTTCACCCATTGCATCAGATACTAGTGTTGATAAGTCTAAATTTCCATCTAATTCCTTTTCTCTAAACCACAATGAGAATCCAGCCAAGAAGCTAAGTTCACTTTCAATCCATTCACCTAATGTTCTTGATATTAAGTCTCTAGCAATTCTGTTGTCTTCAGACCAATATTGTTCAGCATGTTTCGGAAATTTTGTTTCCATTATTGAATCAATTTCTTCAATTTCTTTATTACGCAATTTTATTTTTTTAGATAGATTTTTAGAGATCCAAGTATAATTACAGGATATCTTTAGTTCAGTCTCCCCTTTTTTTTTAAAAAACTTCAATGAGTCCTGTTCTGAAATTAGTTCAGCTACTTTTTCTATACTTAGTTCTGATATCTCTGAAGCTTCTTCGATAGTAAGTTCATTTCCTATTAACGAAATAAAAAGTTGAGCTAATTCATCATTGCCCGGTTCTTTCATTGTATAATCCTGCTGCCTCTGGGTTTCCCTTCTAAAATATTTTTTAGTGAATCTAAATTAGTTATCCAACATTGACTGTATTGGGCTATTTCAAGAGCACATTCTAACTTTCCAATTAGACCTCCCGTAACATCAGCAGTTTCACTAACTTCGGTTTTTTCCCTTAATATTTGAATAATATTAGAATCAACTAAAGGAATAATATTGCTTATTTTAGATTTAGGATTACCATCCATAACTCCCGGATGATCCATAATAAATACTGAAAAAGTAGGCTTGTATATTCGAGCTAATTCCTTCATAATAACATCTCCACTTAGTATGTTTATACCTTGTAATTCATCATCTGTTACATCTCCAAAAGTAACAGGAATATAACCTTCTCTTATGATATTGTCAAATATTTCTTTTGGGAATTGAGAGATTTGTCTTGCTCCTTTGGTTTTCATTGTTTCAGAAGGAATTATAGATCTAGTTTTTATATCATTTTTATCTATGGTGTCACATAAGATTTTATTTAATTCACGCATTTGTTTTCTTATTTCTATAATAGATTCTTCTTGTTCAGTACTGTTATTTAATCCGCCAATTAAGTTAAACTTTTGTGCAATAGGATGTCCAAATGATCCTGCACCATGTACTATAATGAGGTCATAATTATTATTGTTGAGTAACTTCCCGATTCTCTCTAAATTTTCATTATCAATTACTGGTAAATGGCTTTTTTTTTTAGTAATTAATGATCCTCCAAATTTCAAAAGAATTTTTTCTTTAGGCATGATTTCCTTTCCAGACATAGATAACTCGTCAAAAAGGTACAGTGTCATTGATTAAATAGCACTATCAATGGCTGAGAGTGCAAAATAAGATAGGTCTTGCCCTATTCGGTGCTTTGTGTTATAATTTAACACAGGGTTTAGCCTTTACTTTAGTTAGGATGCAAGCAAATGCTCTTGGTGATTTTAGAACATTAGGTTTAGTAGTGGGCCTACCTAACTTTGCACTTGTTGGAGGTTCTATTTTTTGGGGAATTATAGCCGATCGTTGGCAGAATCGCAAAGCTGTTGTTGTATTATGTGCAATGTTTTCATCAATTTTGTACATTCCTTTGCCTTGGCTAGGACCATTTGGATTGATATTAATTCGAACTTTGCAGTCATTTTTTCTTGGTGGAATGGTTCAGATTGCAACACTATTTTCTGAGTTAGACCCTGAGGCAAGGGCAACATTAATGGGAAAACTTGAGGCAGCTCTAGGTTTTGGCTGGGGTGCTGGGGCCTTTCTAGGAGGTTTCCTTGTAATATCTGAGGATTATGGTTCATCTCATCCTACCGTTATTTTTTCTTTCTTGCTGACAGCCTCTTTAGGTGTTTTTGCAGTAGTTGGTTATATGGGTTCTACAGAAAGATATGTGCCTAGAGAAGTTATCAAGTTAAATTTTGCAGAATATTTTTGGCCTATATCTCGTCTTTTCTTTACAACTTTTTTGATGTTTTTAGGATATATGTTCTTTTTAAGTATTTCACCAATATATCTAACAGAAGTTACAGGATCTAGTTTTGGAATGGGGATTATAGTTTTACTTAGTGGAGTTGTTCATGCTATTTCAGCCCCCTATATTGGAAGATTAGTTGACAATTATCCCCGTGAGAATGCCATAAGAGCTTCAACTATAACCGTTTTTTTTAGTTTAATAATCTATTCATCAACAACTAATATTTATTTTGTGACTTTAGCATTCTTGCCACCTATATATATGACATATTTTCTGGGAGCTAGGGCAATTATAGCTGATAGTGTACCTTATCAACTTAGAGCTAGAGCTATGGGGCTTCTAACTTCATTCAGTTTATTGGGAAGTGGAGTTGGTAGCATTGTAGTTGGCGAACTTTTAGTCAATATGAGTTTTCAAGATGTTTTCCGCTTGGGTTCTATCTTGACTTTTATTGCAATATTAGTTGGTTGGTATCCTTCTAAAAGTAAAATTTAGTTACATGTAATGCGTATATTTTTATCTTTGAGGAAGTTTGTAACAAAGTCATAATTATCTTTATCTTGACCTAATATCTCAGGGCAGATAATTCCAGTTTTGGTTATATTCTTTTCAGCAATTAGCTTTGCAAATGCACAAGCCGTTAGGCCCGTTGTTCTGGCCATACTACTCCATCCTTCCGTTCTTTCATCATAAACAGTATAGTTAATTTCAGTTCCATCTCTTTTGATGGCACTAATTATCATAAAAGTAAATTCATCCTCATCTTCAGATAATTTCCATTCATCAAATAATTTGATACATGTTTTTTCCTTTTGAGTCATTCTCTTTCCGTTAAAACTGATTATATCATCTGAAAATCCCCCTTCACTAATTAAGTTTTTTATTAATTGAGCGTGACCAGGATATCTAATTGTATATTCAAGTAAATTCGGGATTTTGGATATTTTCTTATCTGAATTAAGTAAAGTTCTTAATCCATCGGTTAAAAAAGCTTCGAGAGAACCTATGTTTTCTACTTCAAAATTATGAATATCAGATAAAGCTTTTTTAATCTTAATTACGCCATTTTTTTTAATTCTAGCAGGTCTCGTATATTCTTCAATAACATCTATTGGTGAAAAAGGAGCCTTATAATTCCAAGGAGGTTTTTTCTTTTTTGGAAGGCCTCCTACCATAGTTCGAATTTCAATAATATCATTGTTTGCAGCTATATGTCCAATAATTAAATTACTTAATCCAGGAGCTACACCTGCATCCGGGATAATAGTACAATTTGATTTTAGCGCAAGGTCTGAAAGTTTAAGACAATCTTCAGGCATAAATGAAATATCCGTACAAGAAATACCTAGAGTTATTAGTTTTTTTAACATTTTATAACCCATAAAACCAGGAAGACAATTAATTGCTAATTGATAATGTTTTATTTCTTTTTCAAAAAGTTTATCGTTAACATCCACTATTTTGAGTTTTATATTTTTGTTATTCTTTTCAAGATTAGCTAAACTATTTTTTGAATTATCAAAAACGGTTATTTGATATTCCTTTGATAATTCAGTAGCTATAAGTGTCCCTACCATTCCACTACCAATAACTGCTATCTGCATTATGAATTAAACACTCATTTTCGTTCTAGAAACCCTTACGCCACTTGGAGCAACGACTATCCATTTTTGACTTACACCTACTAAGTCACCATCTATGTCAGCTACAGCTCTTTCTAATTCAGCAAGTATCTTGTGTAAAGTTTCTTGATCGGAAGTAAGCGGAGTAAAATCTATTAAAATCATATTTCCATCATGAAGTTCGGTAGTTATTTGTTTGATTTGTTCCGGTTTACTCAACATCATAGTATGAACCATCATAGATGCTTTACCACCATAATCTTCAGCCTTATCAGCACTCCAATTCCTCAGATCAAAAAATTGTTCAGTAGGTATCCTTCTCATCTGTGGTGGTGCTGCTGCCATAGTTGAATATTTAGTTGTGGTTAATTAGGCTTCCTATGTTTTAAAACTGAAATTCCTATAAATAATACAGAGACTATAACAAAATTTGGATATGGTAAAATACTTGATTTGACATCGGCCGTAAAAGTGGCTGACTTTGTCATATTATTATTTTCTAGAATAGTCTCTCCGTTTGAAGCAGAGGCTATTACTTCGAATTCATAATATCCTGCAGGTGCAATCCATTCAAAATTAAAGACTTGAGATTCTTCACCTTCAATATTATAATTCCAACTTTTAACAATTTCATCATTAATTAATAAGTCAACTGTACCAATAGCAACGGCTCCATTGTATAGTACAGATTCATAAGTTTTATTATAATTTCTTAAAATGAATTCAATATTTTGAGTTTTTCCTTTCTCTTTCTTTCCCTCAATTTTTAATGATTCAATATATATGTCCGGCCAACCAAGAACTTCTATAGTACTAATATTTGTTCTGAAATTTCCTTTTTCATCTATTAATTCATATTCTAAAATTATAGTTCCAGTATACTCTATTTCGACTATTAAATTAAAATTAGAACCTTGATCTTCATATAGTAATTCAGCTCTTTGTGTGTCTTCAAAGTCATATACACTTATTTTCAAGAAATTAATATACGCTTCCCCTTCTTCATCATATGCATTAAGGTAAATTTCAAAATCTTCACCATATCTTGGATTTTGAGGGAAGGTATTCATTATTCCCCAGGGTTTATAGTCGGCATAGAATTCTACTTCATAATAATTTTCACCTACAGGATTTTGGAATACTGTAAGGTTAATTGTGTGTTCCCCACCACTTTCTATAAGAGTTGTAATAAGTTCATTAGTTCCAGCAAGTTCTTCACCATCCAAGGTCCACTTGTAAATCAGTTCAAGTTCATTTGTGTCAAGTGAATTTGATCCATTCCAAAAACCACCAGATTCTGTCGAATCAAATGAGACCCATTGTCCTTCATTTATTGTATTATTAAATTTAAAAGTAGCATGCGGGTTATTATAAACAAAAGTAGTCATTGAAAAATTTTCAGTCCACAAATTGGTTTCAATATCTCTTGCAGATACTTTAAGGAAATATTCACCTTCTTCCCATTCAGGCTTCAAAGAGTCATAATTAGCAGTATCCATAAGTATACTTTCATTAATCTCAATTCCTAATCTTTGAACCTTCCACATGTATAAATTAAATTCACCATTCTCAGAGTATGTTTGAAGGGTCCCAATTTCATTCTTGATTACCTGGGTTGAATCTTCCCAATTTAATATCGTCAAAGAAGGTACATTTTGAGGAACAATAGTAAATATTTCAGTATTTTCTCCTCCTCTACTATCTATAACTTTTAGCTCGAGTGTGGTTTCTTCAACTAAATTTAGGTATATTGTATCTGTAGATAATTCTTGTCCATTTACAGTCCATAAGAATTCAAGTTCATCCCCTTCATTATCGAAGCTTACAGTACCATCAATCATTATATTTCTGTTTGCAGGTATTTTCCAATTATTATTTCCTAAGTTAATTCCATCAGAAATTCTTATTTGTGAGGTAGGTGGTGCATTTTCAACCTCAAAACTAATTATAGTTGAATTAGTACCATCTTGGTCATCAGTGACTGACAGTGTCACATAATATATCCCAGGCAATCCAAATTGATGTTCAGTAATCTGACCTGTAGATGTCTCTCCATCTCCAAAATCCCAGAACCATTCTTCAATTTCTCCATCATCATCATATGATAAATCCACAAATTGAAACGTTACTAGTGTATTTCCACTATCTGGATTTATTTCAAAATCAACAATTGGTAATTTATTTATTACTTCTATTATGTAATATACAGTAGTTATATCGCTTAAATCATCAATTAATTTTAGAGATACATTATATATTCCTGAGTTTTTGTATTCATGATTAATTGTAGCCATATTCGAGGTGTAACCATCGTCAAAATTCCATTGGTAAAATTCAACTTCACCATCAACATCATAAGAATCAGAGGCATCAAATGTAATCTCTTCACCTAACATTATTACTAATTTAGAAATTTGTACAACTGGAATTGGTCTTTTATTAACAAAAATATTCAATATAAAAGAGTCTTCAAGTCCGTTATTATCTCTTACAGTTAGTATAACATCATAGCTTCCATTCTCAATAAAAATATGTTTTGGATTATCTGTGTATGCAAATTCCCCATCTCCAAAATCCCAAGTATAATTTACAATATTTCCGTCTTCATCCCATGACTCATTGCCGTAGAATTGAAGTTCCAAACCCTCAGTAATCACAGCCTCATCAGCATCGGCTACAGCATGTGGTTTAGACAAGAAGCTAATATCTAAAATGATATTATCACCGCTAGATTCAATATTTTCAATTTTCCAACCAGATTCGGTACCATTATAGGCTAGAGAATTTGGATAGCTATCTTTTGAGAATGTACCTGAGTTATAGGGGTCACCTGTATCTCCCCGGTTAGCTCCACTATCTAAATCGTCATTACCATCAGCT
>Ga0066863_10000246_pt1 | contig 24964 bp, 26 predicted proteins | sample ETN02SmetaG_2_FD_65495 | JGI IMG/M metagenome (GOLD analysis project Ga0066863, IMG submission 65495) | Marine microbial and viral communities from oxygen minimum zone, Eastern Pacific Ocean - ETNP2014F10-02SV253 | ecosystem: Environmental > Aquatic > Marine > Oceanic ...
CATCATACTTATATCTACTTGATTTAATGCCACTAACTATCTCCCTCATCTCCTGAGTCTGGTTCTACTACTTTAGTTTTAACATTCTCAGTTAATCTAATTAATTTTGCTTCCAACTGAATATTTTGGGCTATTTGCTCATTCAATCTTGTTTGAAGAATATTAATAATAGTTTGTGCATAATCTACTTTTTCTTCTGGTGTAGTTACTACTTCATTCATAATCAATCTCCTTTATAATTTATTTTTTTTCTAAAGTTTGGTCACTCCAACCAAATTCATTCATTTCATCTTCATCCTTGAGAGCATCTATAACATCTTCTAAAGCATTTGATTTATCTCTAAGTGCTTGACGTTCTGCTAGTATATCTGTATTATCAGCACCAGTATCTCGTGCTCTATCTAGTTTCCAATCCGTAGCAGCAATTAAATTACCTGTAGCAATCTTCACCCCTCGCTTCGCTAAGTTTTTCTGTTCTACTAATTTTCTTGCTAATTCTGTATCGGCTTCTTCTTTAATCTTATCTATAATAGCAGAATCAGACATCCCCTCAAAAATATCAACTAATACACCATCTTTAACTTGAAACCGATGAGGATGTGGTGCCATATCATCAATTTCAAACTCTCCGTTTGGATCAGGCCAATATTGCTGACCATCTTCATTAAAAGTAACTTTAATTATTGCCATTATCTTACACTCCTATTGTTATATAATTTTACCATCCAGATTCAGGTGGGTTAACATTTTTCCAAGTTGTTTGATCGCTATATGTATGACCTGTATTTTGTGGTGTTGACCAATCGTTTGTAATAGGACCTCTATAAGCTTCAACCTCCGCGATTGTTAATGCACCCGGAATTACCGGATAAAGTCGTGGATAGTTAGTAGAATGATAGTAACTGTCAAACATGCCATACGTATGGTCAAAATTACTATTAATAGTTCCTCCATCAGCAGGACCCCACGCTATACTATTCCCCCCTTGACCATAGTTATCAAGTTTATATGAATGAAAATTCTCTTCCATACTGTGTCTTCCAAACCATAGCCTGTGATCCGAATCAGCGTTTGAACTTCTATTAAAAACAAAATCATTACTACCCAACGGTGAAACACAGAATGCATAACTTGAATCATTATTCCAACCTTTACGATATTCACCAGTTACACTATCAATCATATACATTTTCATTCCTGAGCCATAATAATAATATGGAATCATACATAAAACATATCTACCATCATTTGTTATCATAAACATCTGACCATGGTCTTCATCAGTAGAAATACCATAAGTCGTTGTAGTATTCATACTACCCTTTATAGAATTAACATCTGTAGTATTTTCTACTCCATAAGCATCTAATTCTTTTCTGAAGGTATATCCACAATCAGTATCTTGTCCATAAGTTTCATTTGTAAAATTAATTGCTTGAATATAAAACCCTTGATGTGGCCTCATATAGGTACAATAAACTTGTCCATTATCACATACAATTACAGTATGGTGATATCTATCCTCATTATCATAAATACTATAAGGAACATCTGTCCATCGGTGATTTGATTCTTTTACATTTTGTCTCCACCAATTCCAATCAACTCCTGGATGAGGAGGTGGAACATCTTTATACCAATGCCATCTTTGATTACTGGTACTCGTACTCTCAACAAAAACCATTACTTTAGTTCTTTGATTATATCCCATGCAACCGCGTGAATCATTATTAGACCCACTCCAACCAAATCGGTTTGTTCCAGTTGCACTTGAACCAAAATACCAACCGTTTCGACCTTGTTTTGCGTAACCTCGAGCAGTCCATACATTGCCATGAGTATTATATGTTGTTCCTTCCATCGCCGCACGTCCACCTGCCCAAGTTTCTTGTCCCCTTCTAAACATTCTTCGTTGTGGATCAGTATTTCCTACCCAACAACAACTATTCATATTTGCTGACATTATATTCCTATAATGATCCATAGCATGTCCATTCATCGTTCCATGCCATCCATTGGGAGCTATACCCCCTATATCTCCACTACTACCACTAACAGAACTACTACCATGACTTCTAGTGCTCGAACTACTGTGACTATTAGTAGTCATTGGAGTGCTCGAAGCGTTGTTCGTTGATTCAGGACCATAAGAACTATTCATGTTGCCTCCGTTCTCATTCCTCCAAGTCGAAATAGGCCTATTATAATGATTGTAGACAATGTAACCCCTACTGGAGGTATCAACTGCGGTCCATATATACCAAGCTCCTCGTTCATATGGATCACTACTAAAGAATGCATTACCACCTCCACCACCTGAAGAAGAGCTTGCTCCTCCCAAAAATTGACTTAAATTACTCATTTATATTCTCTCCTTTAAGATAGAACCCAACCGTTAGTGGTTCCAGTATATGTTAATCGGGTAGATGAATTGGCTACATTAATTTCCAAATCTTCAGCTAGTGTCTGTATATTTTTTCCATTTCTTCCAACAGTAAGTTTATTAGTAGCAAATTGGCTTGCTTGATCTGCAAAATCAATATAATCATTTATTGCTGGATAGATTGGCAGTTTTACTGTAAAAGCACCAGCTGTTGTATTAATCATATATGAAGTATTAGTAATAGCATCGTAAGTTGGTACAGAGTTGGTACCTTCTTGTCTTGTAAAATACCAATCTAACCATTGCGAACCGCCGGTGAAAACATTTCCACGCACACCTACCATTCTATAATATTTGTAACCCGTAGTATTAGCAGACATTTCAGTACGATCTATATAACCAGCATTACCTCCTGTCAATCCCTCATTATGTAAAGCCCATTCTGCACCTATATTAACTTCTTCTCCGCCCCAAACGCCTGTTGCACTTCCTTGCCATTGCCAAATTCCTTGCGGAATTTCAACCGCTGAAACAGTTTTTTGAAATCCACTCGTTCCACCTGTAATAGTATCAGAAGTGGTAAATGTCGCACCAGATATTTCAGTATAAGTAACAGTAGTAGTATTAGCAGCACCAAGAATAACAGTTCCTGTTGCACCCGATGAACTACCAGTAATAGTTTCACCTACTGTAAATGATTCAGTTGTATTATTAACTGTAAGTTTTGGATTCTCAAAAACTGTATCTGTATGTTCGCAATACATTCTTACTCCGGTAATAATATTTGGTGTGTCAAAAGCAAATTGTATATATTTTGACGAAGTAATCTGTTCGGTAGAAAATGTCCATGTATCTGTTGAACTTACGCCGCCATCGACAAGAACCGAGGGGTTATTTTGGCTTAAGCCAACAAGACAAGTAGTTGTTACAGTAATATCACTTGTTCTATCATCATTTAAAGTATCTAATGCTGAAGCCGCATATGTAGTAGTAATTACTCCATCTGCAGTTGTAAGATGTTTCCAATCAGCACCATCAGTATCGGTCTGTACCCATCCATCAGTTGCAGACGCATATACTAACTCAATCATTGATCCACTTTCTAAAACTAAATCATAAGCTTGTCTATTTATGTTTTTACCATTTCTATTAATTGTAAATTTATTAGTATCCCAAGATCCTGTCTTATCTATAAATTTAATAACATCTCCCGCAGAAGGTGATGCAGGTAGTTGAACAGTTTTAGCAATACTTGATGTATCAACTATATAATCATTATTAGAATCAACTAGAATATTTGATGTCGTACTTGCAGTACCACCCATTGCTACATGATTAGAACAATAGTAATATAAATCTGGTGCTCCTGCAGCTACAACTATTTGTGTATATGCACCAGCAGAACCCGGTGTTCCAACCTCTGTTACACCAGTTGTATATTCTGTACTACCAGCGGCATCTGCAGCAGTTGCAAATTTAAGTGTATGTCCTGCATTAGAACCATTAGCTGTATCAAACTTATAAGTATTTCCTTCATACAAAGTTATAGAATCTTGTGATACTGTATCTATTGCATACTTATTAGAATCAACAGTTACTGAATATGTTATTGTTTTATTATTTAGTGCATCCGCGAAACCTCCAACCCACGACGCATCTTTACTAAAACCACCAGAGGTTAATTTCTGTCCCGCACTGCCCGGTGCCAATACAACCCAATTTCCATTTGCATCACAAGTAATAACCGCCCCGCGCTGTCCACCAACCATTGATCCTAATGTATCAAAACGCTGAGACATACCTAACCAAACATTAGCTCCTACCGTTGCATCAGTTAAAATAAAAATATTACCATCAGTAGTATTAATCCATTCAGTACCAACAGTATATCCATGTGTTTCGGCGGAAGTAGCGGTAGGGTTTGTGTTGTTTTTAACAGGGATCGTACCGGGAGTAAACATTGATTCTGTTAGTGTACCACCAGAGGGAACTCCAATATCTGTTACAAGACCTAAATATTGTACAGTAATAAGTATTGTATCAGCGGGTGCAGTATTAAAAGTCATTATTCTGTTACCAGTTCCTGATAACGTATAATGATCTGGAGAAAACTGATGAATACCACTAACTGTTACTATGATTGATGGAGCTGAATTGTTGACAACAACAACGTCTTGAGTTAATGTATATTCGAATGTAGTACCATCACCCGTAAATGTATCTTGATGAAAAGATCCACCAAAACCACCAGTTAACTTTGAAGCATCTACTGATACGATATGATCGTTAGTAACAGCACCATCAAGAATTTTGCTACTAGTTACAATATCATCAGCAAGTGATGTTTGTGTATAAGTTGAATGTGTTCCGGTTGTAGTTAAGAACCTAACCATAACAACATCATCAACAGGGACACCAGCGAGGGTTAAAGTTTTTCCGGTGAGAGTATATTCACTTGGTCGTTTTACAACGCCATTAACAACAACTTCTATAGAAGCTGTGCTTGGTGCTACTCTACCCAAAGTATATTGTGTTCCTCCTACTGATATATGTTCTTCTGCTTTTATAAAACCAAAAAATGGTTCATTACCTATATACTGTGTCATCTATTATTCCCCTATTCTGAGACTTTAGTCACTTCTGGTCGTAAATGTATTTTACCTTCTAGGATTCGTGTAACTATACTACCGGTAGTTACTTCAACATCATAATAATAATAACCAGATTTCATCGCAGCCGAAACAGCAGATGTCAAATTCAAAATAAGTGTTCCTTCCGGCGGAACTAATGCATCAGCGGAAATAGCAATTGAGGCGGTGGAAGTATAATTCTTTCTTATATGGGAGGTAATAGTATGATTGGATAAATCAATTACAGCCCCTGATGAATCCTTAGCAGTAACTATCGTGCTCCAGTCAGATCCCTGATCTATATTGTAATTTGTAATAGTAGCCATCCTGTTTCCTTTAAATATTTATACCAATATTTATAATACTATAATGCTCTCTTTTACTCTTTTTCATTCAATACTTCAATTAATAAGTCATTTTCAGGGCAATATAAGTATTCTAATCTACTGGTATCTAATGCTTTAACAGCATCATCTAAGGATTCAACTAATGGCTCACCACCTAAATTAAAGGAAGTATTAAATAATATAGGAATTCCTGTTTGTGTATTAAACTCCTCTATCATTTCATAAAATACAGGATTTTGTTCCTTTTTCAAAGTTTGAATACGGCACGTACCATCTACATGAACAATAGCAGGAATTTTCTCTTGATACCCTTTATTACAATACATCGCATACATCATATGAGGAGATTCTTTTAAACCCCTCATATCAAACCATTCATCTGCATATTCATGTAATATAGTCCCTGCGAATGGTCTAAAATATTCTCTACGTTTTACACTATTAACATAAGCCTTACCATCCTCTGTACGAGGATCAAAAAGAACTGAACGGTTTCCTAATGCTCTTGGACCATTCTCACAACTACCCTGAAAGAGTGTAACAATATTTCCTTTCAATATTAATTTAACTGCATCTTCACTATATATTTTTTTTGTAGTTCCATTATATTTTTTAGCTATGTTTTCTACTTCCTCATCTGTATATTTATACTTCGGACCTAAGAATAAACTATCAGCATATTCTTTAACCTTTTCATCTTTAGTAATCATGTGATGAGCAAATAACGCTGCACCTATAGAAGTGCCCGCATCATTTGAAATAGGTTCAACATATAAATTAATATCTTCATCTTTTAATTGTCCAAGATACCAATAATTGGCAACACAATTTAATCCATAACCACCAGACAATACAACATTTTTATTACCACTCATTTCAACTGACTTGCGAATTAAATCAAGAACCATTTGTTGAGATTCTGTTTGTACAGCATAAGCCATATTTCTACGATTTTGTAATCTAGTAACATCATGGGTAGCTTCTACTGGATCAGGATCATTTAAATATTCCCACCTTCCCTCATTTACAACTGCACCGTTTGGATATGTTGGAGTAATTAAATTACGATCTGCTGTTTTCCATCTTCCCCCACCACCATCACTATAAATCTCTGGAAATTTATCACAAGGTTCTCCGTATGGAAACAGTCCCATTGTCTTACCTGCTTCAATGGGATTCCATCCACAGTACCGTGTTACTGCCTCATATGCTTTTACAATACCAGCAGAATCATCCAGACAAAGTTCAAAAGTACCTTTTTCATTTTCTCTTTCAGCAGGAAACTCAGGTTGTATGGTACCATTCCAAGGTCCCCTACCACCGAGATGTTTATAGTGTGTTTTAAATTTTGCAGGATAAGAACAATCTATAATTGATTCAAGTTCCCATGTCATCTCTTGCTCGCCATTTATTTCCATAGGAATATATGTGCCAGCACCATCTACAACTAATGCAACTGCAGATTCAAAACCAGAACGATAAAAAGCACAAGCGGCATGCATCTTATGATGCCATCTATCCATATGCCAGACTTGTTTATTCATATCGTCTATAAGACGTAACTTTCTTGCAAGTCCACTATATACATCACCACCGGAAAATTCAACGTGACTTTCATCTGGTTGTGTATGTGCTATAATTAAATAATCTAGTTTATCAGTATACTCTAGAATTTTAACCATACAAGCATGTGGACCGCCGTCATATTTTTGTCTACTTAATCTTTCTTCTTCTACAGCAAAAACTATTTCACCATCTTTTAATAAACATATACTAGCATTATGTCCTCTTGAAATACCCGCAATCCATTGACTCATCCATTATCCTCCTTCAATTTCATACCTTCTGGTATATTAACAGGAGCTGGTTTAGTATAAGTAGAATGGTCATTATGGCTACATTTATTAGTATGTACATGAGGTTCAACTTTACCTTCAAATTTAGATCCTTTACCCATCCGTTTCTTTACTGTATCTACAACAAGTTTTATTTCCTTTTCATCCATAACAATAGAATCATTATTAGCACGATCCTTCTCATCATCCATAGTAAGACGAATAGGTGAATATACCCGTTTGTCTTTACCAATGTCTATAATATCGAAATCTTTATCATCTGGATAAGAAATATTTATTGGATAAGTTGACCCAATAATAACAGTTGCTGTTTTATTAAGTGCCTTAGCAATATGTTGTCCTACAGAATCACATCCAAGAAAATGATCTGCATTGTGTATCATTGCCGCCCACAATCTTAAATTAGGTTCTTTAGGTACAGCAATTGTATGATCTTTATCTTCTGGTATATCTATTGGTACTTGTGACATCACCAGAATCCCATATTCTTTTCTTAATTGTTGAACAATCTCAACAACATTTGCTGATTCTATAGATCGTGAAGTTACATCATATACAGCAGGACCCACCTGTTGAACAGATCGACCAAAAGGTTGGATAACTAAAATTTTATCTTTTTTAGTTCCAGATTTAATTTCTTGGATTGTTTGAAACCCTTTAACTAATTCTTCTTTATTTAAATTAATTTCAGGATGGGGAAGGACACGAGGTTCATTCAATTCATTAATAAGAATATCAAAACCTTGTGCTAAACTACATTTTTGATTGAAGTATTCGTTGACTCTATATGGCTCTGGTGTAACAATATCTTTATCTTTTAGATGACTTTCAAAAAGGCCTTTATGCCAAACTTCAAAAGCGTGTTTATGTAAGGTAGGATGACCACGATAAAAATCCATCCCACTTTCACATACTATAACAAAATCTTTATCACCTGAATCTTCTGCGTATCTTTCTAATGCGGGGATAGAACAAAGAACACGACCTGCTCCACCATTAATAAAAAATGCTTTTGAACGACCACTCATAATTTTTCACCTCAAGAAAACTATTAATAATAATTACATAATTATTTATAAGACCTTATGGAGCGTTTTCATCAACTCCAGCAATCGGCCACATTTGTTCTATTGCTTTTTTATCTTCAGCAGTTCTATCTTCAATACTAACAATCGTAGGATCTGTTTTTATAGAATACGGAGGATGACCTTTTTGTGGATGATCTTCTTCAGGTGACTTAATCCATGGAATTAATTCATTAGGTACATCCTTCCATGTTGCTGGATAGTCTCGTAATTTTTGTCTGTATTCTTCCCAGCCTTTCTTAACATCAGCAGGAACATCATCAGCTGCAGTTTTATGGTCAGTAGCTTCTAAAATAAGATTTCTTCTTAATCTTACTTTATCATCTGTTACTTCAACACACGCTTCTTTATAAACTAAATTCTTAAACTGTTTTGTATCGGGATCATACAAGTCCTCATTCAAATCTGCTTTTGAATAAACTTCAAATGGTGAAGTTGGATCAGTTACAAATGAATTAGGCATATCATCAGGACCAACCTTTATTTCATAGCGTTTCAAATCACCGAATGGATTTTTTCCATCAATACAAGGTCCAATTAATCCCGCTATAAGACATTCCTTATCTCCTGCTTTTACATCTAATTCAACTTGATAGCAATGTCCGGGTATTGGTCGTTCAGTCATATGATCTGCATCCCATACATTATCTAAACGATTAGCTTTTTCAAAGCAATTATTTTCATCTTTAGTTAACCATAAAATTAATTTTTCTGGACCTTCATATTGTATAGTACTAGTTTTGCCTAACACATCAGCCTGCCCATGACGTTCATCAGGTATTCTATATGTAAGTAATGTTTTATATATTGCCATTATTTTTCATCCTTTTTATTGATATGTTACTTTGACTAATCCACCTGCTCCCCAATGACCCCAACAAGCACTTGTTGTTGCATGTCCTACTCCTACTCCGGCTCCACCTGGAAACATTGAATGTGAAGAACAACAACTATAAGAAGTCGTACACCAACTAGAACCTTGACCAGTATAACTAACTGCAAATGGACCTGTAGGTCCGCCAGCTGTTGTAAAAACTTCTGAACAACAACTGTAACCATGATATGAGTGTCCTGTAGTTCCCGTATATCCCATACTCTTTTCTGTTGGTGTTTCTGGTATACCACAAAAACCAGGATTAGTTGCGTTTGTTATCCAGTTACTATTATAATCACCTAGATTACATTGAGTAGCTAATCCACAATTATAACAACTAGACATTTTATCCCAACTGTTTGATCCACCACGACCACCTATTGCACAAAAATTTGTTAAACCATCTCCCGTAACATATGATATACAACCATCTCTACAAGCTGAACAACAATGACAACAACATGAACAATCTGATGTTCCTGCTGCACACAAAGTATATTGTGAAGAACCTGCTGTAAAATCACTATCTGAACCAAAAAGTTGTATCATTGCATAATTACCACCTTGTCCGCCCATAGGAACATCATGGTCACCACCAGATGAACCACCTGGCCCACCACCACTTAAAATTTCAAACTTAACCATCTGTACACCAGATGGTACTGTCCATTGTAAACAACAGCCACCATTCGTAACTGTCCAGTGATTTCTATTAAAAATAGTAAATTCTTTTACTACTGGTGTAGACGAGGCGCCCATGAGTGTTTTAAAACTGACTACCGCCATGATTTCTCTCCTTTAATATATTTACTCATTGATATGTTACCTTAATTAATCCAGAACTGCCCCAAACGGCTACACAACCTGTGCTAGTATTTCTTTGTTGACCACCACCACCTCCACCTGGAAATGAACTATGTGATTGACAACAGGATATTCCACCATGACAAGAATGCCCCCCCGTAAAAGCATCTATACCTCCACTAGAAAATGGTCCTCGTGGTGAACCAGCCCATGAAAAATTTTCTTGACAACAACCATAATTTATCATCAAACCTCCCGGTGAACCAATGAAGCCATAATCTGCTCCCCAAAATTGATCTGAACCACATTGCCAATGAGCCCAAGGTCCATTAAAATTACCAAGTGTACATTGTGTACCATTAATATAACAAGTATAACAACTAGACAATACATCTGCTTGTGTAGTACCGCCTTCTCCTCCTTGAGCACAAAAATTCTGTAATCCATCTCCTGTTATATATGATGTACAACCATGTCTACAATTCCTATGACAACTACAACAACATGAACATTGTGAAGTTCCTGCAGCACACAAAAGATAAACAGATTCACTTCCTGCAGTTGAACAAAAATCTGGTACCATTGACATGGCTGTTATTACACCACCATCTATGGTTCCTGTGACTCTTCCGCTTTGGCCATGTTGAAACGAATTAGTATTTGCACCCGCAACACCATGATTCGTACTACCACGAAAACAAACTGCTGGTAATGAAGTATATCCAGTTCCACCATTCGTAATAGTAAAATCTGTTAATTTTCCATTTTCAACAGCTACAGTAGCTGTAAAATTTGAACCACCACCACCAGTATGAATAACATCTGGTGGTTGTACCCATCCTCCACCGCCAGCTGTAGCACTAAGAGTTTTAACTGCATAAGCCCCGCCTTGTCCACCGACGCCACTATCATGGTCTCCCCCAGTTGAACCACCGGGTCCTCCACCGCCTACTAATTCAAATTTAATATTTTTTGTACCAGTAGGTACTGTCCATTCTAAACAACAACCACCATTCGTAACTGTCCACCAACAATCATTGAAAATATGAAATGATTTTTCTCCAGCTGCGGGTAATTCTGGTGGTGCTTGCCAAGCTAAAAGATCAGTTAAGTCTACCATTAAGTTATCCTACGTTTGCAATGTTTTCTATTTGTTTCAGTGCATCTGCATCAGCATCTGATCTATCTTTAATCCAAACAACATCATCTTTATCTGAATCCTCACAATATCTATGCTCTTTACACCCGGGTTCTCTTGGAAAAACAATAAATTCATTTGGTACATCTTTCCAATCGGCCGGTAAATCTCGCAATTTCTGTCGCCAATCTAACCACTCTTGTTTCAGTTCAGCTGGCATATCCTCATTGAACATACAATCAGAACCTTCCAAATGTCCATTTCTAATTGCTCTAACACTATCATCAGTGCGATCTTCAGTTGTCCCAGTTCTATATTTTAAAGGTTTCCATGTACCAGTAGCTGGATTATATGCATTAATTGCTATATCCTGTTTAGCATAAACTTCCATAATATGTGAAGGATCAGGTATAATTTTATTGTCTTGATCGGCAGGTCCACATTCAATTTCATAAAGTTTAGGTTTCTTAAAACAAAGTCCGCAACATACATCACCATGACGTTGTGCTTCATGGTCCTCGTGTCCCCCTTTAGGAGCTAACATTCCAGCACGTAATGCCATTTCATCACTTTCAGTAGCATCTAATTCAACTTGATAACAATCAAGCGGCATAGGACGTTCAGTCATATCATCTGCATCCCAAACATGCATAATATCATTTTTACCATAATCTTCACCTTCTGTCTTATCTGTTTTACATAACCATAGAATTAATTTACTAGGCCCATGATATACATCTGTTGATGTTTTACCTTCTGAGTCATCCATGCTATGGCGTTGATTAGGAACTTTATATGTTATGGTTTTAGTAATCCAAGCCATTTATTTTACTCCTTTAACAAATTGTTTCAACATTAGTTTATCCTCATCGGTTCTATCTGCAATTTTTATATATGGTTGATCTGGATCTTCAAATAAAACATCCTTAGTATCATCGTTTGGTGCTCTTGGTTCTCTAATTAAATCTACAGGTACATCTTTCCAATCTTCTGGTAAATCTCTTAATTTTTTACGATAGTCCAACCATTTATCTTTTAAGTCAGCAGGCATATCCTCATTTACTGAATTGTCCGACACTCCTAAAGCAAAATTACGTTTCTGTCTTACCAAATCCCATGTCCATGATTCCTCTCCCGTATCACTCCGATTGTCAGAATAATTTTTATGATGATTAATATATTGTAAGGGTAACCATTTTTCACCATCCCAATCATCTACAGGAAGACGATAAACTTCACGAACATCAGTAGGATCAACAAGTCTAGCATTTGGTTCAGTATCAGGTCCTACCTCAACTTCATAAAGTTTTGTTATTGGAATACCACCCCACAACAACATCATTCGTAATATATTTTCACTTGTATCAGAATTAAGCATCATTCTATATAAGTCTAATGCAAGTGGTCGATCTGGTTCCTCATCGGGATGGTAACTATCAACAACTTTATGAGTTTCTTTGTCCATATATAATACTAATCTAGAAGGACCCGTATAGGTCATTTTAGATGTCTTACCTTCGGAATCATCCATCCCGAATCTTTCGTTTGGTATTTTATATGTAACTTCTTTTACTATTTCTGGGGAAGCCATTATATCTCCATCATTGATAAGTTACCTTAACCATTCCACCTGCACCATAACTACCATATCCACAAACATCATCATCTGTGAAAGCCATTCCTCCGCCACCTGGCCATAAGCTATGACCTGCGCAACAAGCCGCTGAACATGCACACCAATCACCAGAGATATAATTGGATGAAGTAAAAGGTCCAGTAATCGATCCGGGTCCTACAGACATATCACTATTACAAGAATAACCTTTTTGAACATAACCCGAAGTTCCTGCAAAGAATTGATCATAACCAAAACCACAAGAACACAAGGATCGTTTCCATCCTTGATCAGCATATTCCTCACAACATTGTCCGGGCATGAAACAATTATAACAACTACAACGCTTATCGCAAAAATGAGATCCGCCCGTTCCACCCATTACACAAAAATTTATATCAGCATCTTGAAATGTTCCAGTAGTTGTACCCAATCCCGGTCCATTTACATATGATGGACAACCATGCCTACACGGCTGCTGCTGACAACAAAGACAACATGAACATTCTGATGTTCCTGCTGCACATATAGTATAAACAGCGGTCCCAGTATCTATGTTTGGTGATAATACACAAGTTCCCTCATCACCTACACATGGCCTGTTAGAACCATTGTCTGTACAACAATTACCACAAGTAAAACCACTATCAGTAGCACCAGTCCTTGTTTCATAATTACTTCCACCTTTTATACAGGTTCCAGAAGCATATAAAGATTTAGAAGCGTAATTCCCTCCCGCTCCTCCGGTTCCGAAATCACTAGATGAGTTCATTCCACCGGGTCCGCCACCACTTATAATTTCAAATTTAATAAAAGTTGTTTTTGCAGGTACTGTCCACTGGTAACAACAACCACCATTATTACAACTCCAATGATTGGAATTGAAAACATAAAATTCTTTTACAGGTGGTGTTCCTGTTGGATGTATCGATACAAGTAATTCGCTTAAGTCAACCATTGTTTTTGTTCTCCAATTATCCTGTTATTATCCAACCATTAGTTGCATTATGATAAATTAACATTTTAGAAACATCACTAATATTCATCGTAACATCTGCTGCTTGTCTATGTATGTTTTTTCCATTACCGGCAAGTGTTAAGTTATTAGTAGCAAATGTTCCTTTAGCATCTACAATCCAAATTGTATCACCAGCTGTTGGATTGGCAGGCAATGTCATTGTCCATGCTGCTGCTGACGTATCACAAAAATATGCTTTTCCGTTAAGTGCATTAGTTGCAACTGCCGCATCAGTCCATGCAGGATATGTATTACCAACAGTAAAAGTTTGATTAGGGTCACCATCTGATACTAATGCACCACCTTTAACACCTTGTGGTATTGCACCAAGAGCATCAGTCACCCCTTTAGCCATATAAGCCCAATTTGCATCCGCCACACCTACAACACTAGGAATGTCACCAACAGTGGAAGATCCAACGGCAGTTATGCATACATATGTAGATGTTATATTACTATCCGTATAAACAACTACATCTCTTTCAGTATAAGAAGTAAGGGCAGCCCACGTTCCTCTAAATACAAAATTTATCTTTCCTAGATCTATTTTAGCCATTGTTTAATTTCCTTTTTATATTATTCAAATTATATGGTGATGATGAAATGACCATTTTCTATTGAAAATTCATAACCGGAAGATGCCCAAAATACATCAAGCATTGCATCGTATTCAGCCTTTGAAACCGCATCCGCACCTCCAGCAGTATGTTGAACCTTAAGATTCGTCGCCCATCCATATGAATGATCATCTTCCATTAGGATACCATACATCTCGGTAAATGATTCACCAATATTACTGTTATGTATTTTTGTTAGTGCCATCCTTATTGTCTTCCTCTACTGTTATTTATAATATTTATAATCTTAATTATAGATATTTTCTTTTAAAAACTCATAATGTGTTGGTAATTGATCCAAATGAACTTGTAATTTTTCTTTAAATCCCTTGTATCTATCCTTTTGCCGTACTTGTTCTTCTTTCATCTGATCCCACATCTCTGGTTGTATATCCAGATAATCCAGTTTTGATAATGGTGAATATCCATTCCCTGTAGCTATATATAATAAACCAGCCATGATTTCATCAAACTCAAATGTTGTATTTAATCTCTTAGCTAAGTCTGCATTATTAGATATAAGATTACCCTCATCCTTAGCAATACCAAGAGGTCCAAAATCATAACTTATTTCTTCTGTAACATGCTTCCAATAGGGTGTATCATGTCTGGATGATAAAGCATAATGTTGTGAAACAAATTCTCTCATACCCGCAATCCAATCTCTCACAGAGTAATTCAACATATCTTTATCTATTTTATTTACATTACCATCTTTGCGGGTTAATGTTCTTAATAAAAATATAATATTTTCATGTGTTAACAATAAACCCGTAGACTCTAATGGTTCAATAAATCCACTTGCAAGTCCAACTCCTACAACATTATGTTTCCAAGATGTTTCATGTACTCCATGTCGCATATCAATGTGTTTAAATTCTGCATTATCAACTCTTTCTTTATCACCAATAACCATGTTACCATGACCACCAGCTAAATGATGTCGAAATTGTTTCTCTGCTGATTCTGGTGTTTCAAATTTACTAGAATATACATACCCTGTTCCTATTCGATTGAACAGCGGTATATTCCAAACCCAACCACTTTCGATTGCAGTACAATTTGTAACACATTCCATTTCCTTATCAGGATTAATATATGGAAGTCTTGTTGCTATTGCTTTATCATTCATAAGACAATCATTAAAAGAAATAAATGGAACCTTTAATGTTTCACTTAATAATAAAGCTCTAAACCCAGAACAGTCAACATATAAATCTGCTTCTAGTTCACCATTCTCTTTGGTTGATAAACTTTTAACTGACCCATCTTCATTTTGATTAACTTTAACTACATCATCAGTAATATAATTTAATCCATTTGGTAAAGCAATTTTCTCTTTTAAATACTGACCAAATAATGTTGCATCCATATGATAGGCAGTAGCACTAGGAAAATCAAATGCTCTTACCCTACCATCCTCATTAGATGTCATTTTATTTTGGTCACTCATAGTAATGACCGGATGGTAATACTCTGCAAAACTATAATTATCTATCTTTGGATCTAACAGTTTCCAATAATACCAATCTGCTATACTACCCGCATCTGAAAAATCTCTTGTGCCAAATGGATAATGATATGAGTGTCCCTTATCAGCGAAATCTGTAAACTTGATTGATGTTTTATATGTCGCATTACAATACGACATCCAGTCTTCATCTTTAAGACCAAGTAACTTTAAAAATTTATTAATATAAGTTAATGTTGATTCACCAACACCTACTGTACCTATATTTTTCGATTCAATAAGTGTAACATTCATATCAGGCAACATCTTCGTAAGAGTCGCCGCTGTCATCCATCCTGCACTACCACCACCAACAATACATATATTTCTAATTTTCATTCACATCACTCCTTCATATAAAAATAATATTAAGTCTTAATTAACCACCCATATGTTTCGTCTTTATAAATTAAGCTTGCAAAAATACCATCTTGATCAAGTGCTACAGTATCAGTTAGCTTTTTTATTTTCTTTCCATTTCTTAAAAGGTGAATTGGATTGGTTCCACATTGACCTCCAATATCCCAAATATTTATTACATCGCTTGCAATCGGAGAAGGAGGTAAAGTTATATTTAATTGATTTGGTTCCATGCGAATTAAAGTCAATGTATTGGAATCAGTAACATGAGCTTCAGTAGGTAATGAAAAAGTCGTTCCCGAATATCTTGCAACATTACTAATTCTTACATCATCAATATAACCAGTATACATACTAGTTGTCAACAAATCATGTGTTGCACCAACCCACAATTCATTACGTTGATTATAATCAGTTGTATTAGAAACTGGAGTTTGTGCTTGTCTACCATCTATATATAGAGATAACGACCCACCCTCTCTAACAGCAGCTACATGATGCCATTCATGTAAAGTAAAATTATGATCGGCATGACTAGTAATATGGTCTGTTCCACCATTTCCAAATTTCAAATTAGTATATGTTCCATTAATAGTACCAGTTTTCATTCTCCAACAACTGTTATTCCCTGGCCCTATTGCTACAGTAGTATTACCTACAATTGGCTGATCCTGATCTTCAGTTTTATAAATCCAAGACTCTACAGTAAAATCTCCTGTACCAAAATTCCACTTGTCGGACGCAGCTTGTTTTATAAAATCTCCTCCTGGCCCAGTAGTGGTAACTCCGGTGGCCACCGCTCCACCAAATTTAAGAGAAGATGATCCAAACTTTGTTACATCATTATCAATTGCTGGAGCACCTGCTTTACCATTTGTTCCACCAGTACTATGGTCAATACCAGCAGTAAATGGCATTCGTGCATCATCTACATTAAGTATTAACAGCGTATCTTCATCTGGTTTCCAAGGTTCTGTTGGTGGTGTAAAATTTACTGTACTATCGTTTCCATCAGACCGTGTTCCCCCATACCTTGCAACTTTTGAAATACGAACATGATCTATATTACCTTTAAAATAATTATTACTTGAATCATTACCAATTACAAGACCACCACCACCAGTTGTATAAACAGTATTATCAACTGGTATATTTCCAGAACCTGATGTCGGAGTAAAATATTGCACATCCATTGTAAAGTCTGCGGCTCCACCACCACCTAAATCAGCATCTGCAATTGTAATTGTATCGTCAACTCTATGTCCTCGACCGGGTGTTCTAACATATACATTTGTAACATTACCTGAACCGTTAACAACAATATCAAATGTTCCTACTGTTGGCAATATACCATCATTATTACCATTACTGGGGTCTCCAAGTGATGTTCCATCACTTGTACCTGTTACATTAGTATATGTTCCTGCGGTTCTTAAAGCATCAGCAGCACTAAAATTATCCATTTGGTAATGACCGTATGCATCATCTTGGGTGGGGTGCTTTCCCATATTCCAACTGGTATATGCATTAATACCATTAACCCACATTGTCATACCATTATTTGTATTTCTAGTAACAGCTACATGAGCCCATTCATCTTTTTTTATAAGACCATGCGTTTGGCCGTCTTGGCCACGAACTAATTGATTAGTGCCTCCCGTTGCGGTAGATTGAGCATAAGTCCCAACATTACTTTGCCACACAAGATGTCCTACATCTGGATCAGAAGCATCCATGTCCAATCTCATTTCCATACTATGACCTGCAAATCCAATCATAGCTTTATTATCAAACCTCTCTGGTCGTATCCACATTTCAATTGTAAAAGGATCAGTTCCAAAAGTCCAATCTTCATGGTCAAAACCAACTTCTGCTATTTGAATATTTTGTGAAAGTGAATTATCAAAATACATTGACTTAGCACCCACTTTATAATTTACAGTATCAATCATTGTAACAGGAGGATCATCATCTGTCAAAGAACCAGCATCCCACCAATGAACTGTGTGTGCTTGAAAACTCTCATCTATAGCTTGTTCCGTAGTACCACTTGAATCTTGAAATGAATTTATATATGCATTACTACTTGTATCGACATAGTATGATTTATTAGACTCCACGGTACCATGTGTCGTTAGGGTTGGTTGCCATTTACCATACTGTAAACTCCATCCGTCGGGAGTAACACCCGGTTGAAGACCTGTTAGTTTAGTAGCATCTAAAGAAAGTATTTTAGGACTGGTTATAGCATTATCAAGAATCTTTGTAGTAGTAACAGCATTGTCTTGAATATGGGTTGACAATATTGTATTGTTTGAAACAGTACCAACTGCATACTTTTCACCATGCTGTCTTACAATTATTTTTGTATCCACAGCAACACCCGGTATTTGGATATCACGACCACCATTAGAGGTGAGTAAACTAAATGCATCAAAGCTCTGAATTAAACCACCAACTGAAACTTCAAGAGTATGAAGATATGCTGGTGATTGACTTAAAGTATAAATGTCCGTCATGCCGTCGCACTTAAACGTGTCGATTATAGCATCACCTTGTGTCGGTTCGTAACCTAGATAGTAACTCATTTATTATTCCTTTGGATATTTATCTTTTACGGCTTTATTTATATCATAGAAAGCATCTACTTTTGTTAAAGTACCCTGATCCATAGCATGCCATAGCATGTCTAGTTGGTCTTCAACAGCAGGATATTCCGCAACCCTCTTTCTTTGATATTCAACAGCATCATAGTCCGCTTTTAGTTTATCAAGTTCTATTTTAATTTTATCTTCATCAAGGGTGACTGTATTACCATCTTTATCAAATGCTGTAATGTCATCATCAATTGTTACAACATCAGTATGTGCAATTCTTATAGCCTGATCTCTCATTATGTTGCTACCTCCAAAACTGTAATAGTTGAAACACCAACACCAGAACCATTTGAAGCACCCGGTGATGCTGATCTATTAACATAAACAGTACAAGTTGAACCTGTAAATAAATGTGTTGCTGCAACTTGTACTTTATAAACTAATGTAGTATTAGTAGCAACAGTAGGAACATCAACCTCATGAAATGGCACAGGATGTGTTGCATGAAGTGGATCACTTCTAGTAAGACCACCCATTGCACCCTGTTCATCATTTCCACTTGTAGTATCTGTTCCAACTGTCATTGCGGTACCATCTCTTGTTAATCTCATATGCCAACCACCCCAACTATAGTTTGAAGTAGCACTACATGCGAGATGACCAAAAACAAGAAGCCTACTATTAGCAGAAGAAGTAGTAATACTTATTTCCATATCAGTTACATCAACAAAGGTATCAGAAGAAGTGGAAAATGCATTTGCTTTTGTATAAGTTTTTACTTGTTTAACAACTAAATTTGATAATGGTATTGTCCCTGTAAGATTACCAGCTGGTACATTAGTTAAAAGACCCGCATCCAATGCGGGTAATGCACCAACAAGATTACCAGAAGTTAAATTAGTTAAAGGACCTCCATCTCCCGCATATGTAATACCTGAATTTATTGTCCCTGTAAGATTGGCTGCATTAACATTTGTTATAGCATTACCATCAATAGCAGCAGACGTTCCTGTAAGTTGGGCAGAGTCTAAATTTGTTAGTCCACTACCATCACCAGTCAGTGAGGCTTGCACTCCTGTTAATTGACTTCCATTAACTGTTGGTAACATATCCACACCACCAACTTTCTCAACCATTATTACTTTATTCTCTGTTACTCCAGTATCTAATCTAGCACTATCTATGGTACCTGTTGCAATCTCACTTCCATCTAAATTTGTTAGTCCAGAACCATCACCAACAAGTACTGCGGTCACACCTGTTAAGGCACTTCCATCTAAAATTGGAAGTGGATCTGGAATTACAGCCGATGGAATTGTACCTTGACTAAGATTAGATGCATTTAAATTAGTTAAAGGACCGCCATCACCAGCGTAAGTAATACCTGAATTTATTGTCCCTGTAAGATTGGCCGCGTTAAGATTAGTTATAGCATTACCATCAATAGCAGCAGACGTTCCTGTAAGTTCTGAAGCAACTAAACCAGTAACTAAGGCACCACTGCCCTGCAAGGTTATACCAGCTGGCATAGTTCCACTAAGATTAGCTGCGTTAAGATTTGTTAATGCTTGTGCATTACGTGCAGGTAGAATTGCAGGAAAAGCAGCATCGGGAATTGTTCCATTAATATTAGCTGCAGTAAGATTGGTAAATGCAGATGCATCACCGGCGGGCAAAGGTCCGGTAAGATTAGCTGCGGGAATGTTTATTAAATTACTTGCGTCTATTGCGGGTAGCTTTGCATTACTATCTAATTGCACCAACTGGTCAGCACCAGTTCCAACATCTTCCAGCATTGCAATATCTAATTTATCCAACGGCATTAGTTAATCTCCATAAGACTTAAAGCAACATCAATTGAATTATCCGAAGTTGAAGTTATTTTTAAAACATCAGAAGCTTCCATAATAATTTTTCCTGTCAATGCATTCAATGAAGCACCAGAAGGTACAGGTATCCCTTTACCTATATAAACATTATTTGCATTATTCCTCGGCGCTGCACTTGTGCTTTCCATTTCTATATCCATAGTAATAGTATTACTAAGAAGATTAGCTACTGAGATACCTAAAAGAACTGTTTTAGTTGTCGCAGTGAAAATGGTTTGAGCCGTACCTGCTGAGGTTGCAGCTCCTGACTTTGTAACTAATTTAAATACGTTTGCCATTTATTACTTCTCCTTTATTATCCCAGCGATCCAAATGCTAATGAATACGCAATAGCTTCATCAACGGTGGAGTTAGTTATATTTACTTCAGCTGCATCAATCGCTGCTTGCAAGTCTGCCATTGAAGGATTAGACATACTAGTTAATTCTTGACCAAGATAAATTATATAACAATTCTTACCTGTTGCTGGTGCTGTTATAAAATTAAAATTCGTCGTTCCAGTGGCTACAGTAAAATCAACACCCGGTTCTTGAATTTGACCATCCAACACAACTAATAAACTATTTTCATTAGACGAGAAATCCAAAGTCCAAGGACCTGTTTCAGAACCATCAAAGAGTGGAGTATTAACACCTGTACCGATGCTTTGCTTTGCAAATTCACCCCATTGTATTCCTCGACCAATATATGCCATTTAATTTTTCCTTTTAAATTATACGGTAGTATGAGTACCAATCAACCATCCGTTTGTTCCACCACTATAAATAAATTCTACATAAGCATCTTCTTCATCAAGATCCACATCTTGACTTGCAACTCTCTGTATTTTTTCCCCATTACCTAACACACAGCAAACATTTGTATCAAAAGTTCCTGCCATATCTAGAAAAATAACTGTATCTCCATAATCAGGACCGGCTGGTAATGTTGCATTAATTGCAGCACTGGTTGTATCAACCATATATGACTTTCCTGCTTCTGCTGTAAAATGAGCACTTTTATTTTCCCATGCCTTTACACCACCGGCTTTAAGTTGAGCTCCTCCAACATTTAATCCAGTAGCATCTGCAACAGTTATACTGTGTCCTGCAGCTACAGTAACATTACCTTCCAATTTAGTAAGTGCTAAAGTATCTACAGTTAAAGTTGTAGAACTCGGTACTATAATAGTTGAAGTAGATTGGCTACGCAATTCATTAATATATAATCGTGAATTGAGTCCATCTAAATCTATTTGTGGCATTCGTTTATCTCCAATATTTCTTTCTTATATTTATACAATTTAATTAACTAATTTTTCTTCGATAGATAATAAATTTTGGACTATTTGTACCACCAAGGTGAACCTCAGGTCCTTTAAAAGAATTAGAGCCATCACCAATTCGTATTCCTGTCATTGGTTCTACATTTGTACTCCAACAATGGTGATGCGAAGTATAAACTTCTCCCAAATTAACATTACGTTGACCACTAGTACCAAACATTGCTTTTTGATATGGTCTTGCAGGGTCCATAAATGTAAACTCACCAAAATGAGCATCTCCTGCCTCAGCACCTGTAAATGTATTAGTATGTGATAAATTTATATAGGATGTAATTTCACGAATAGCTGTATGAGTTGTATTGTATGCAAAATGAGTTGTTCCTGTATAAGTAGAAGTAAGTGCTGTAGGAGTAGCACCTGTCATAATATTCATCTTGAGTTCCAAGTCACTGCCTTGTCGAATATCTCTCCATGTAAGCATATAATCATATCCTAAGTCAACATTATTCTGAAGCATATTAATATAGCTTCCTGAAGATGAAGTGACTGTATGTGTTTCAATCCATTCCCATTGATTTTTAGCAGTTACTGGTGTAGTCCATTCTGGTACATTATCACCACCCATAGTCAAGACTTGTCCCTGAGTACCCTTCGGTAGTTTTGCCAATGTACCTGCCCCACTAGCATAAAAAACATCCCCTTTAACTACTGAACCACCAACACCTAATTTTCCACCTGTAACTGCACCATCGGCTAGCTTTGACGTAATAACAGCATTATCCTTTAGTTCGGTAGCAGTAACTGCATCTGTTGCAATATCACCTTCAACAATAGAATCAGTACCTAAATTGATCCAATTTAAATTAGCACCTGTTACTGTGCCATCTCCGTCTATTACAACTGCCATCTCTTATCTCCTTAATTTACCCTTTAGGATATTTATCTTTAATCGCAAGAATCGCATCACGGTGATTAGTCGTGCCATTGATAGAGTCTTCTCCAATCAATTCAAATTGGTTGAGCTTGTCGTACTCTTCTTTGCGGTCACGTTGGTACTGTTTGCTGTCATAAGCCGCTTTAAGTTCTGCCTGTTTCGCTTGAATATCACTCTTACTAATTGGCGTTGTCCCATATAACCATTCAATCCTGTCATAATCTTCTTCAATAACTTTTAATCTTGCTGATGAATTAATTGCTAATACTGCTGTGCAAATATCGTACATTTATTTTACTCCATTAAACTTCTAGTTCATAAATAACCATTGTTCCTGTACCCGCCCCGCCTAATTTTCTTCCCGAACTTTGTCCACCAAGAAAATAAGCTGTGCCAGTAGTAGCACCTCCGATACGAACGTGATAATCTCTTGCACTTGTATCACCACATGACTGCTGATGAAAAAACGAATACATTCCTAAAGTGTTTGCGGCCGAATCACCGTTAGTGGTTCTCCATGCTGCTATAGCATCAGCAGTAGTATCTTGAAATAATCCAACCCACGGATTACCATCACCACTGACAGAACCAAAAAAAGTTCCCTGAATCATCAATATATTTGATCCGTTTGTTGGTGTAAACGCCAACGTCATACAGTTATGACCTTCGGTTAATTGTGGGATTCCGTCCGAAATACTACCAGTCCCAGTGAACGAACCAGTTGAATATGTGGTCGTTTGAAATGTTTCATATTTAACAATTTTCCCCGCACCAGCAGTGGCAGGGGCAATCCACTCGGGCGCTGTGGCACCGGCATTAATGGCGAGTTGCTGTCCAGCAGTTCCCTTTGCCAACCTTACATAATTTGATCCATCATAATAAAGAATATCTCCTTCAGCTGAAGAAGCTGGTTCTTGAATTCCCGCACCAGTAGTTGCTATCCATTCGGGCGCCGTGGCACCAGCATTCATTCTTAAATATTGAGCAGCTGTGCCTTTTGGTAACCGAGTCCACTCCACTCCATCATGGTATAAAAAGTCACCTGCTACAACTGCACCTCCTCCAACTGCTAAACCAACACCAGTTAACTGACTACCGTCACCACTGATAGGTTGTGCAAATGATATATTACCTACTCCACTCGGAGTCTCAATCTGATCTACTTTTAAGGTTGACGCCATTTTTTATTTCCTCTTATACAATTGTCCATGTACTGCCACTAGTAACGGTTACGGAATAATTTGGAGATATGGTAATAGGACCCACAGTCATTCCGTTTTCGTTTCCAGCAAATACAATACTCTCGTCTATAGTCTTAGCATTGGTTCTTATAATACTACTTGCACCAAGCGAAGGACCCGCAAGTGACAATGACGCATTAATATGATTAGCAGAAATCGCACCGTCTGCAATTTTTACTCCTGTCACAGCATCATCTGCTATTTTTGATTCCTCAACCGCATTAGCTGTTAATTTTTGTGTTGATACAGAATTATTATCAGGCGCGCCTGTATTAATACTAACAGCTTTAAATCCTAAATGTAAAATCCTTAGTTCATCATTTAATACACAATTGTTATCAAGTGTAAGTGTTCTATTTCCTGTACCACCTATCTGGTATGAACCACCATGCTGTATAACACCATTGATTGAAACAATAATATCCGCCTCACCCGTTACATCTTTATTAAGGGTAAATACCTTTTGCGGCACCGAAAAAGGTCCTGTAAAAACATCTTCGAAAGTTTCTGGTGAACCAAATGGTGCTGGCGCAATTCCTAAATATGGCATATTTTATATCCTTTAAGTATTAACATCTTCCAAAACAGCTGCAACAACATCAACCGCACCAGCTGCGGTTACTTGAATCTTGTCACCCGCTTCTAATATAACTTTCTGTCCTGAAACAACTTGCAATGTACCGCCAGTTGGCAAAGGAGCATTCCTAACTAAATAAGTTTGTGTATCAGAATTATCGGCATCGGTCACTTGTACTGATACTGTGGTGAGGGTATTAGTCGTATTAGCAACATCCATCTCAAG
>Ga0066863_10000249_pt1 | contig 24920 bp, 20 predicted proteins | sample ETN02SmetaG_2_FD_65495 | JGI IMG/M metagenome (GOLD analysis project Ga0066863, IMG submission 65495) | Marine microbial and viral communities from oxygen minimum zone, Eastern Pacific Ocean - ETNP2014F10-02SV253 | ecosystem: Environmental > Aquatic > Marine > Oceanic ...
GGAATTAGACCCACACCCACTTCGACAAGCCCCATATATGTTTCCGCTGCTGCCACCCTGTGCGCGGCAGGCTGGATAATTTCCACGCCTCCACCCAGCACCAGCTGAAACGGAGCCGCCACCACCGGGCCTTGCGCGAATCGTATTTGCTGTGTCGTATCCTGCAGTGTTTTAATAGCATGGTTCAATTCATCCCATAGACCATTGTTACTGAGTTCCAGCAACAGGTTGAGATTTGCTCCGGCACAAAAGTTCTGCCCCTGATGGCCCAATACCATGGCTTTATAGGTACCGCTTTCAATGAGGTCCAAAGCCAGCGTGATCATTTCAATGTAGGAGCTGTCTATAGGATTCAATGCCGGCTGCAGGATGGAATGAAATTGCACATTGAGAACACCGTCACCCAGGTCAAGTACGCTGGCACTGAGATCCCGCTTTAAGACAGTTTTCCCGGTTTTGTGTATTGCCAGGTTTATTACCTTTGGGTTTTTCTCCATGGTGACAGGGTGTTTCTCGACAGGACACCAGTAGGAACGTTCTCCATTTTTAGTTGTATAAAATGTTTCCCGGCCGCTGTCGAGCATTTCCATAACCCAAGCTGGTACTTTTTTCCCTTCTGATTTCATACGTTCCACAGATTTGCGAACGCCAATAGCGTCCCAGGATTCAAAGATTCCCATTTCCCAGGCATAGCCCCATTTCATGGCATTATCAATATTGACAATATCATCGGAAATTTCCGGAATGCGGTTGGCGCTGTAGATCAAGGTTCGAGCCGTAATTTCCCAGAAATATTTGCTGCCTCTGTCCTCGCCGTACGTCAAAGCACAGAGTTTATCGGCGAGTTTCTGGTGATCCTTGGCTATACGATAACAATCAAAACGGACCTTTCCCTGAGGTGAATATTCACCGGTCTTGAAATCCACGGAATGAATAGATTTGTCATCCATCTTTTTATAAAACCCGGCCCTGGTTTTTTGACCCAGTCGATCTGAATCAATTAATATATTAAGTATTCCTGGAATGGAATAACTGTCCCGTTCTTCATCTTCCAGTGCTTTGTCATAGGTTGTCTGAGTTACATGTTTCATGGTGTCCAGACCAACTACATCGGCAGTGCGAAAAGTTGCGCTTTTTGGCCGTCCGCAAATAGTACCTGTCAGTTTATCTACCTCTTCGACAGTCAGTCCTTGCTCAACGGCCAAATTCACCGTGACTATAAGACCATAACCGCCTATCCGGTTGCCAACAAAGTTGGGGGTATCCTTGGCATGGACAATGCCTTTTCCCAGCACTGATTCACCGAAATCAGCCATGATATTATAGGTTTCATCGGAGGTGTGTTCTCCTCGAACCAGTTCCAGCAGCTGCATATAACGCGGCGGATTAAAAAAGTGAGTGATCATGAACCGCTTTTTTACATCATCAGGCATAGATGCGGTCAGGTCGGTCAGTGGGATTCCAGATGTATTGGAAGTCAGGATCGCTGAATCCTTGAGATGAGGAAGAAGTTTACTATAAATCAAGTCCTTAATATCAAGCCGTTCTACCACCGCTTCCAGGATCCAATCTGCTTCACCGATATTTGCGATATGGTCATCGTAATTACAAGGTGTAACCAGATCAGCATTTTTGGGTTTGTACAGCGGAGCAGGTTTCAGGGAGGTTAATGTTTCTTTTCCCTTTTCCGCCAGTTCCTGACTGATGTCAAAGAGAAAGGACGGAATACCGGCATTGGCTAGGTGTCCCGCGATCTGTGCACCCATGACGCCGGCACCAAGAACCGCTACTTTTTCAATCTTTTGCGACATAATTCTACCTATCTTTCCAGAATGGTTGCAATACCCTGTCCCGTACCGATACACATGGTGGCCAGTCCTGTTTTGGCATCCTGCTGTTCCATTACATTCAAGAGTGTGGTGATAATCCGCGCTCCGGAACAGCCTAGGGGGTGGCCCAGTGCGATGGCGCCGCCATTCAGGTTGATTTTGGACTGATCCCAATTACCTTGTTGGATCACATAAAGGGATTGGGCAGCAAATGCTTCGTTGAGTTCAATAACATCAACATTATCCATGGTTAACCCTGCCTGTTTCAGCGCTTTTTCGGTAGCAGGTAGAGGCCCCATGCCCATTTTTCGCCAGTCCACACCGGTCACGGAACGACTACTTATAGCGGATCTGATTGTGAGTCCGTTATCTTCTGCGAATTTTCGGCTGGTGATCAATACAGCAGAAGCACCAATGGAAATTGGGCTGGATGTTGCCGGTGTAATGGTTCCGTTTTCCAGGAAAGCCGGATTCAGGCTTTTGATTTTCTCCAGGTCTGGTTCCCGGGGTCCTTCATCCTTTTCAACCGTGGCTTCACCATAAACGTCAATGGGAATGATTTCATTGTCAAAACGGCCATTTGCCCATGCGTCTAAGGCTTTTTGATGAGAACCTATCGAAAAATCCTCCTGGTCCGTCCGGGGAATATGACCCTCTTCGGCCAGAATTTCTGCCGTTTCACCCATGCCAATATAGTATTCCTGCTCCGCAAGTTGCGGATGAAAATCGGGGTTGAACCCCCCCATGGGAATGGAGAACATGTCTTCTACGCCCGCGGCAATGCCAACGGTCATATCGCCGGTTTCAATACGGGAACTGACCTGGTGTACCGCATCCATGGATGAACCGCAAAACCGGTTCACCACCGCCCCGGAAACGGTCTCAGGTAGCCCGGCAAGAATGGCTGCTCCTTTGGCCATAAGCATGCCCTGGGGGCCCTCCGGGAAAGCACATCCTAAAATAAGATCTTCTATAATTTCGGGTGCTACCTTTTCGTTGCGGTTTAATAATCCTTTTACAACCTGGGCTGTAAGATCGTCAGGGCGGATCCCCACCAGGTTTCCATTTTTTACGCCAATGGGAGAACGAACTGCATCAATAATAACGGACTGAGACATAGTCATCCCCTTAGAAACGATTGTTGCGGTGGAAAAGAAAATCGTTTATATCAAAATCGTCAAAAATAATGAATGATCCTAATGAAGGTGTTTTGAACATTTTTGCTAAAGAAAACGTAAGGGCTAAAATGCGCTTTTTCGGAGAGATATGTATTTGTTTCATGGGGTTTGTTCCTTTTTAAAATGGGTAATCTTTTTTGGTGTACATGAAATCAGCCAATTCCTGTTTGAGAGAAATGACATCTGTGTGCAGGGTCATCCTGCTTGTAAGCTGTTGAATCGTTTCCTGATGATTATCAGGAATGATTTCCTTGAAAATTTTATTCAGACTTACCTTGGAGAGCGATTTTATTGTTAACAGTGTTTCTGCGGCATAGATGCGGGCAATGATGGAACTCATATTGGAAGCACCATTGGCTGACTGTATCTGACTGACCCGGGCGATCACCGATTCCATGGTAAAGATTTCGGTGAATATATCTGCCAGCGCTTCCCCTAGCTGCTGCTCATGCTTCAGGTCCTGTCCGTACTCGCAGAGTGCTTCGTGAAACACCAGTGCTGCCAGCCGCTTGGCATTTTCCAGGCCGTATTTTTCTAAGCTTAAAGGATCATCGCCAAGTCCCGGGAGGTCTTGGCTTAAAAAATCATCCAATTCCTTTAAATAGTTGCGCAGGGATAATTCTTCCAGCAACACCTTTTTCATCATATATCCGGTGATAATCATACGGTTGATCTCGTTGGTCCCCTCCCAGATAGTGTTGATCCGGTCATCCCGGTAAGCCCGGGCCAAAGGGTATTCTTCTATGAAGCCGTAACCGCCAAAGATCTGTAAACATGTGTCAATACACATATCGGAAGTTTCACTTCCAAAAACCTTAACCATGGAGGCTTCCACAGCAAATCGTTCTGTGGCCTCACCCATTTTTTTATAATAATCAGGATCATTTTTATCCAGATCATCAATGGCATCCTGGATCAGGCCTACAGTGCGGTAGAGCATGGCATCGGTGGCAAAGAGCCGGACTGAGATGTCTGCAATTTTTCCCCGTATGGCATCAAACCTGGCAATAGGTTGTCCAAACTGACGGCGCTCAAGGGCATATTTGATTGTTTCTTCGAGTGCCAGCTTAATCCCGCCCACGGAGGCAGCGCCCAGTTTATAACGGCCAATATTGAGGGCATTGAAAGCAATGGCTGCTCCCTTTCCGACCTCATAGAGTAAATTTTCAACAGGAACCCTGGCATCAGTGAATTTCAACGAAGTGGTGGAAGATCCTTTCATGCCCATTTTTTTTTCTTCGGTGCCAATTTCAAAACCTGCCGTGCCGCGCTCAATAATGAATCCGGAAAACTTATCCCCATCCACCTGGGCCAGAATGGTGTAGATATCAGCCCAGGCGCCGTTGCTGATAAACTGTTTTTCACCATTGAGTATATAATAGGAACCATCGTCAGAAAGTACGGCAGTGGTCTTGGCTGCCAGGGCATCAGAACCGGAAGAAGGCTCTGTGAGTCCATAGGCACCCACCCACTCCCCGATCATGAGCTTGGGCAGGTATTTTTTCTTTTGCTCCGGTGTGCCGAAAAAAACTATACCCATGATGCCAATTCCGGTTTGAACACCAAAGGTACAGGAGAAGGATGCTGAGCCGCCCCGGGACACTCCCTCCGTGACAATACATGAAGTAATTTTGTCTAATTCGGTACCGCCGTATTCTTCAGGTGCATCTACACCGATTAGACCCAGTTCGCCCATTTCGCGTAGGATAGAAAGGCTGAGGTCTTTATCCAGTTTATCAATAGCTTCAACATTTGGGAGAATGCGTTCCTTAGCAAATTCTAAGACCATATTTTCTATATCTTTATGATCATCGGTGAACGATTCCCGGCAGAAAATGGTTGTATCTCCCACCGGGGAAACCAGCCACTGACCGCCTGTTTTCAATGAGATTGTAATTGGTTCGTTCATTTATTCCTCTTTTTCTTTAGTCCATTGAGAATAAAATTTGAGATAGTATCAATATACTCGTGAGCCTCGACACCGGATTTATCAAAAAGTGTAAACCAGTTGATACCTTCGATATTAATCAGAATGGAAAGGGCCGTGATCCGCGGTTCCACATTTTTGAATTCTCCGTTGGCTACGCCAACTTTGATAATTTCGATGATATATTCCAGAAAATCGGAATATATCTGCTGGAGTTTGGCGTTAAAATCAGGATTCAGGCCTGCCAGCCGCCAGAATTCAACTAAAAGTTTGAACGTAGTAGGATTTTTATCAAACTGCTCTATAAAAAAATCGAATAATGCTTTCAATTGATCTGATGCAGATTCTTGCTGCTTCAGCGTATCCACTACACCAGAACTATATTGAACAAACCAATAATCTACCAGAGAGAGATAGACTTCTTCCTTGGATTTATAATACCAGTAAATAGCGCCCTTGGAAAGTTGAGATTTTTCAACAATATCATCCATACGGCTCTGGTCATAACCTTTGGAAACCACCACCGACAGGGCAGCGCTCATGATTTGTTCTTTTCTCCGATCTTGGAGTTCTAATTTTTTCAATTTTTTTTATTTTATAAATACATTAATGCACTTAATAAATCGCTTAAAAACTCTTTTCATAATGTATGGTTTATCAAAATTTCGACCCCACATCAGAATTAACTGTTCCCGCAATACAGCTTCCTTTGCTTCACTTATCATTTGTATTCTTCCTATACCTGATTGAAAACTAAACCGACTGGTCGGTCGAATATACAAAGCAATTAATAATTAGATCAAATGAAATATTTCCATGTTGCTGAAGTTCTAGCTTATCTGGATTTCATCTAATCCGGTATATTTCATCCGGGCAAAGAAATCATCTTCACCTGGTAAATGATGATTAAGTCATTATTGCAGGAACTATATCATGACACCATTCATAATATTAATCCATATTATAGCCGCTGCTGTCTGGACTAGGGGACATTTGGTCCTGGCTATCGGATTTTTACCGAAAGCATTAAAGAATCAGGATCCTGCTATTATTGATTTTTTTAATTCAGTTTCGAGCGGATTGGAATTCCAGCGCTTTTTCTCCAGGTGATCACCGGGTTTTATCTGGTCCATTATTATGCCTCGGATGTTTTGCAAATGGCTGAATCTGGATCTGCATATCAGCAGAGCTTTTATGGTTAACCTAAGCTGTCTTCTGTTAACTTTTTTATTGGCAGCGCATGCGCGCTTTCGGGTCATCCCGAACCTCGGATAAGAATAATCTCCGCTATCTTGTCGAACATATTATTGCGAGGTTGAACTTTCGAATCGCTTATTATTTTTAACCGCGGCGTCAAAGAGAAAATTAATTATTCATCATGGTGTCATTTGTTCCGTACTTTGATCTATAATTCATTTCTGAATACGTAAATAAATTGATAATTACTACCATAAAAAACTATTCTAATCATTGTTTTTAATGGATGTAAAATAGTTATGCACCACTTACGGTTTTGTGAAGGTCATGCATGTTTTTTATGTTTAGTATTTGAGCATTATTCTGTTTGTTGATTTGTATTACGGCACCACCACCAACCAAAATTTTAGAAGAAATAATTTTAGACAGTTCAAGCAGCTCTTTTATTTCAGAATTCAACTGCTGTGGATCTTTAGTATAATTAATTGAGACTATAATTAAGGTTGGATCAGTTTTTAATACCATTTTAGAAAAATCATTGATCGGTACATTTGGTCCAAGATTAAACGTTTTTATTCCGTTTTGTTCCAAAATTTGCTTAGTCATAATCAGAGGAATTTCATGATTATCACCTGCTACACTAAAACAGAGTGCAAATTCATTCTTTTTTTCATTGGTTATTCCTAACGATTCCCCCAGGTTATAGATCGCCCTTCGAATTGATTCCGAAGCAAGGTGCTCTTCAGGAATGGTTATCTTATCACAGGACCATTCTTCTCCTATTTTGTACAAAACTGGCAAGACTAGGGAATCATATATCTCATAAAGGGGAGCCCCTTTCAAGTAGAGTCCTGTAATGATTGTCTTTATATATTTTTCTTCTGCAGTAACTGCATATGAGAATAATAAAGATTGTAACACTGTGTAATTACAGATTTCAATGTTATGGATCAGGTATTTATCATTGATCTTATTTATTTCGAAAATATTGACTTTATTCGTTTTCTTATTATTCTTTAATAAAAACTTATTGATGTGTTTTAACGTGAATTTACGATGTCCACCTGGTGTCTGGTGACAAGGTAATATCCCAGAATCCGTCCAGCGCTTTATGGTGGAAACATTCACACCCATTATCAGAGCTGCTTCATTTGAATTGAGGTATTTCATATTTAATAATAATATCGAGTAATATTATTGATTCTGAAACAAATAGGAGTTTTCAAATACAGTAATCATTGAAAATAAGCGGGGTCTTCGAAGAATTTTTCGGAAATAAATATGGTCCCCATTAATAGAGTTAATCCATAAAAAATATCCTCAAATGGTATCGTACCAATACGAAGCTCTAAATTATGATTATTATTGTACCATACCACAGGTTCAGCGATAAACGATCCAGTTAATATTCCATTAACGATGAAAAATGGAATCAAAATAAAAAGGTAAGAGAGAAGGAATGTCTGGAGTAATTCCAATTTTGTTATAGTAACCCAGAGTAATAAGGAAATGGTAAGTGTAAAGCATACATTTGTATAGAGTTTCCCAGGGTTCATTAAAACCAGAATAAATAGTACGAATATAAGAATGCCTGTTAGGATTTTTGTAATGGATGAAGAAAATTTCCATGTTGGGTATAGTTTTACCATGCTAAAATGGATGAATAGGGATGCATAGGGGATACAAATAAAGAAAAGCCACTCTTCAACAGGAAGATTCAGAAAAGAATATCCAATAAGGTACCTATCGTTAAAGCTCCATACATTCAATTTTGTAAAAATTATATCCCATATCAGATAGAGTATACCCATGATAACAAGACCTGGAATCAAATTTTTCCAAACGCTCCAGAATTCTGTTTTAGGATAAAACGAAAATATAAATGGAACAGAAATAACCGATAAATTGAGTATTAAGTATAAATACGAATCCATTTTTTTATTTTTTTATTTTTTTCATAATTTTATTGGGGACAAACAACATACCAAAGTATTCACCATTTTCTTTCCCTAGGTGAATATGGTGGCGTCGGTGCGCATACAAAATACCTTTCAAATAAATGTTAGCTGGTTTAGTAAAAATTTTAAGTCGTCGATGTATAAATATATCATGAACAAACATATATGCTATACCATACAGTAAAATTCCTGTACCAACAAATATAAGCCATGAAGGCTCATAGAATCGGCCAATGAAAAAGCAAGAAACACTTGGGATTGCGAAAATTAGCGCAAATGCATCGTTTTTCTGGAATATCTTCCCGGTAAGAATGTGGTGATCTTCATGAAGGTACCAGAGAAAACCATGCATAACATATTTATGAGCAGACCAGGCAACGAATTCCATAATCAGGAAGGTTATAATAACTATAGTTAATTCAAACATAGTGATCTACCATGTTCAATCGGGAATCATCCCTTTCTTGATTTTAGAAATTTCCGTTATCATCCATTTTTGAAATTTGGTTAATTCCTTTTCTGCATTTAGTTCTATCAGCTGGAAAAACTTATCCGAATCCTGAATTAACTCATTTTGATCCTTTAGAAATCCTGGGAGATGGGCATTCAGAGTGAAACGTAAAAACCGACTATCTAAGTTCCCGGGATCCATCTCGATAGATGTATCTAGAAAGTAATCAGCCTTTTTACTATAAGTATATTTTTTAATCGGACTTACAGCATATTTTGCTTTCAAGGCAAAGGCGCTTCCATAGTATCCTAGAAAAAAAGAAGAAGAGTCATATTCATCCTGACTTTCCAGAAAGTAAATCAATTCATTGGTATTCCTTTCATTAAGCAAAGCCTTTTTGTATAGGGACTGCACCATCAAATCCTGTGAATGATAACCAGATATAGTGAAAAGTAGCAATAGAAAATGCATCAATAATTATAACTGCGTTGATTCATAATACTTAAGTAGTACGTAGATGGGATCAGAGATAATTTTCTAAGGTTACCTATCCTAATACGTGCTTCAAATAGTTCATGGGGCTGAAGATTTTTTAGTTTTAGAAATAAATTCTTATAATAACGATATGCCAGATAAACACCAAACTTACTTGACCTTGGCAATTGGATTATACCTGTATAAGCAGCAATAAAATCCTGGTCAATATCGAATTCAATTTTTTCTTTTGCTTTTTTATTAAACCCATTTTTCCCCATAAGGTTCGGGAAATACAAACGCCCCATCTGTTCATAATCATCTTTTAAGTCTCTTAGGAAATTAACTTTTTGAAAAGCTGCCCCAAGCCGTTTTGCGGCTGAACTCAGATCTTGGTATTTCTGTTCATCATTATTCACAAAAACCCTCAGGCACATAAGGCCTACTGCTTCAGCCGATCCATAAATATAATCACTATAAGATTCTTCCGTATGCCGATTCATATAAAGGTCCGTCCTCATGCTATGGAAAAAAGATTGGATGAGATTGTCATCAATATGATATTGGGCGACAACTGCTTGGAAAGCATGAAGTACAGGATTCGTACTGAACCGATTTTTTATCGCTAATTTCGTTTCCCCTTCAAAACGGTCCAACTCAGCAGATTGATTCTGCTCATGAAATGTATCTACGATTTCGTCAGTTACTCTTACAAAACCATAAATACCATATATGGGATTACGGATCTCCTTTTTTAAACAAAGAATACCCAAGGTGAACGATGTGCTAAACTGGCGTGTAATGGCTACACTAGATTGAATGGATGATTCTTCATATCGCTTCCTATTACTCATTTAGATCCTCCTTAATTTGATTAGCTACAATTTTGCCTGAGACCAATGCCGGCGGCATGCCAGGCCCAGGAACGGTCAATTGCCCAGTATAATATAAATTCTTAAGATATCTATTTTTGATTTTTGGCCTAAAAAAAGCTGTCTGAAATAAAGTATTCGCCAGGCCGTAAGCATTCCCCTTGTACGCATTATAGTCTGCTAGAAATTCCCGGTGGGCATATGATTTTTTGAATACAATATTATTTTTGAAAGATTGTTTAACCATTTTTTCTATACGATCGATGACATGGTTAAAATATTTTTCCCGGGTAGCTTCATTATCTTCCAGCCCCGTTGCAACAGGAATAAGTATAAACAATGCATCTCCATCTTTTGGAGCCGTATTGGGGTCGGACTTGGAAGTACAGGACACATAGAAAAGTGGTTTTTTTGGCCACTTGGGTTCATCATAAATATTCTCTGTATGCTCAGCGAAAGAACTATCGAAGAATAAGGAGTGATGTGGTAAATCATTTATAGATTTATTCAGGCCGATATAGAACATTAGAGAACTGGGGGACATGATTCGTTTCTCCCAGTACTCATGACTGTAATTGCTGTAACCGTTTTGTAATAAATTTTGGTCTACATGATGATAGTCGGCATTGGCAACCACTATATCCGCTAAGAATTGTTCACCATTGATTTTTACACCTGATGAACGACCATATTCCACCAGAATTTCTTCTACAGGACTATTAAAATTAAACTTAACACCCAGATCACAGGCTAAATTATAGATTCCGTCGGCGACACTGCGGATTCCGCCTTTCGGATACCATGTTCCCAATACAATGTCTGCATAATTCATAAGGCTATACAGAGCAGGTGTATCACGGGGTTTACCGCCAAGCAAAAGACTTGGGAATTCCAGCATATGAATTATTTTTTCATTTTTAAAATACTCACGGATGTGTTTGCTGATAGGCTTAAATAAATTCAATTGCCCTAATTTGGTTAGTAGATCTGTATGTAAATACTCCAAAGGTGAGAGGCTGGCTTTATGCATAAACTTAAGAGTCGCGAGAGTGTATTTTTCCTGCGCATCCTTAATATAATATTCTAATGCTGCTGAGCTACCATGCTCAATATTTTCTAGGTCATTTTTTAGTTTATTCAGATTCTCGGATATATCCAAATGCGTATGGTCACCATAATAAATCCGATACCCTGGGTCCAGTCTTTTAAGAGTGTAAAAATTTTCTGTTTTATAATTAAAATCAGAAAAAAATGAATCAAATAAATCAGGCATCCAGTACCAACTGGGGCCCATGTCAAATGTAAAACCATTCGAACTAAACTGCTGCAGGCGGCCTCCATAAGTACTATTTTTCTCAACCACAGTAACCTGATGATTTTGCTTTGATAAATAAGCTGCCGCAGACATACCGGCTAAGCCGGAACCAATAACAATTACATGTTTAGGCATAACTGAATAATTCTAAATAATGCTTCCAAACTTTGTGGACTATCATGTTAAACCATGGTGTAAAGTCATTTGGATTTCCCTGCATCTCGTCTTTGAGAGACTGGTAACCCTGGTAACGTATGGCACTGACCTCAGACATATTGAATCTTGGGTAATTATTAGTGGTGCCTATGTAAACATAGTCCAATTCATGTTCAATCAGACCATTACCCATATCAGCCTTATATAAAAAATTGAAAGCATGGTTTAAACTGCAGGTTATCCCCATCTCATAATTCAAGCGCTCTTGTACTTCTTTATATATATTGTGTTCTTTTATTGGGTGGCTGCAACAGGCATTCGACCATAGACCAGCGGAATGATATTTTGTATCGGCCCGTCGCTGGATAAGCATCTCTTGATTGTTATTAAAAACAAAGATTGAAAAGGCTCGATGCAAGAGCCCCTTTTTATGGGCTATTAGTTTATCTTCCTTACCGACAATCTTATTATCTTTGTTTACCAGTAAAACTTTAGAGTGCATCAATTATTTAACATTATTTAAAATTTATAAATAAGCGTTATGAGCGTTATATTGACGACAAATGTAATAAATATATCGATTATTTGAAAAGAATTTTATGGCGTGACGAAATAAGGTACAGAGATTGAAATCATTTTACATTCGTATCTGTACTTGGATAAATGTCGTGTAATAATAAAGGCTATGTAGTAGACAGTATTTTATTTTTGAAGTATGACTGCAATCAAAGAGACATTATAATGCACTATCACAAAGGATAGGAGTGGATTAAAATTCTATTATTATTCCGCCGATGGGCATTGTTTTAAATTGCCAGGCCATTTTTTTTCTACCATCATCTAAATACATATACTCCCAGGGATTATTTTTGTCTAGAATGTTAATGAAGTCCCAGAAGGCAACCATATTAACCTCTTCAAAATAATACCGCTGCTGCAGCATCAGGTCCAGCCGAAGGTATGAATCATACCGCTTTGTATTCCAGGACTGGGATGAAGCCACATACCATTTACGAATCGTAGGATCATAATTTTTTTCAGTATAGGGCCGTCCCCCCATATAACGAAACTTGATACTGATCTCATACTCATCACTGGGCATAAAAGGCAGCCATGATAAACTCTTTGCCCAGATTGTTTTTTTGAATTGTTGGTACCATTCATAATCCGCATATCGGATTTTGTAGCCGCCAATAATATTGATCACATCTCCATAATCATACACCCACGGATAGTATTCATCGGTACGGGGGTCAACCCCTTCGGCTATGGAATGGGACCAGGCCAATGATCCATACCAGTTCTTTGAATATTTTTTCTGGATAAATAATTCCAAACCTTTTGATCTGCCCCTACCTCCATTTATGGCATTATGGCGATTTAAACTATCCCTGCCATCAGAGCCTGCAAGTATCTCGAAGGTAATCATCTCATCATATTGTTTTGTGAATACCTCAAGAGTTATTCTTGCATCAGCAGATAAAAAATATTCAAGACCAGTAGCGAATTGGTCTGCATAATAATTATTCAGGGTTTTAGGATTTCCCTGGGTAGTATTGAGGTATCTATTAGCGGGATGTTGAAAATACCGTCCAGCCGAAAAATTGAACGATAATTGTTCACTAAAATAGTAAGACATCCCTAAACGTGGAGAAGCGCTATTTCGACCGGTGAAATCCAGGTAATCATAGCGGCCGCCAATAGCAAATTCCAGTGTCCGTAGGGGATGATAAGAAAAGTGAATAAACCCGCCCATCTTCCATATATCCAGAATGTCAAATGTTTTAATGGTGTCCAAGTCACCAAGGGTCTCCAAATGGCTAACAATCGCGTCAGGGTTTTGAAAATACAAATCGTAATATTCACTACTGGTGATCAATGCAGGTGATTCCTGTGGAGTCAGTGAATAGCCATATATCGTCGTGGGTCGGATCTTGAACCAGTTATCAAAATCCAATCGGGCCATCTTAATGGAAAAACCAGTATTAAAATCCAAACCGGATTTGATTTGATAATTAAGCTCGCCCCGTAATTTTGTTTCAGTTTCAATGTCCCGCTGCAGATAGTACATATCCCTCATATTGGAATCATTCAACTCATATACATCGGTATTCATATGTACATGGCTTCTGGATAAGGAAAGAACATTGAAACCTTTTTTGGAGAACAGGTTTTTGTAGGTAACTCCAGCAGTGATCTGTCTGGAATCAACTTTCACATTTTCAGCCCCACGCAGTGACGGATCATTTTCACCTACAATATTGATGGCATCAATTCCTCCAAGATAATTGAACATCAGCTTTTTAGTAGGTGATATATCGATATTGAATTTGCCCTGGCTGGTCCAATATTCTGGTATAGCTTGTATTCCAGTAGATAACATCACAAAATCCAGGAATGATCTTTTCAAGCTGATCAAGTAAGATCCGCCTTTCGATAATGGACCCTCAAGGTTTGCACCAAAACCGGCCATATTAATGTTTATCTCTCCCAAGTGCTGATCCCTGTTACCAGACCTTAGGGTTACGTCCATAACAGAAGATAATTTTTCGCCATATCTTGCCGGAAATGCGCCGGCATAAAAATCAATCCGTTCGATAAAATCCGTATCTACCATGGTTACTGGCCCTCCACCTTGACCTTGTTCTGGGTAGTGGTTGGGATATGGGATCTCCAGGTAATCCATAACAAATAAATTTTCTCCTGGTGCCCCACCGCGAACAATAATCTCATTAAACTGGTCTGCGCCAGATACCACGGAAGGAAGCGCCTGCATCATAGCCATAATGTCATAGGCGCCGATCGGATCAGATCGGATTTCCTCAATGTCCACTGTACGGCTACTGGTGATTGCATCCCGCGTTTGCTCAAAATATTTTGCTGTGACATTTACACTTTCGCTTTCTATAACGGCAGAATGCAGGTCAAAGTTGGTTGTAGTATTACGCTGGGGAACAATATGCACATTTGCTCGAATAACGGGCGTATAACCAATCATGGATACATGAACATTATAACTGCCAACAGGTACATTCTTTATCCTGAAATAGCCATCTATATCGGTGGCAGCGCCTATTTCCGTATCTCTGATGATCACATTTACCCCAATCAGCGGCTGGTGGGTAGAGGCATCGCGAATGAGGCCACTTAAATGTCCGGTTGCAGCAAATAAAAAACCATTAAGATAAAGTATAAATCCAATTTGTTTCATTTTTCTCTATTGATCTTCATTCCTGTTTATCTGTGTTATATCTCATTTGTAATTCTATATATCAATTTTACCAATAAAGTCACCCAAGATATCTATCTTATATCAATCTTTCACACTCTAAATCGGACGTATTATGATCAAATTCAGTGAAAAACAACTCAAGATCCCCAGAATTCGAAGGTGTGCCCACGATACTAATGGGATATTTATCTGTGGGCGAACCGGAAATCGGTATGAAAGTGGTGCCTATTTTTAATACCAGCAAGCCCAGCTATACTATCCTGGATCTATCGTGGGTACCGGAAGGAACCGATGAATCAGATATTCCCAAAGGATTCACTTTCCAATAAAACGAAGAAACCAAATAATTGGTAAGGTTCCTAATTTCTGCTGGTGGGTATAGGAATGTCAGATATCCGTCAACAGAATTACCATTAGAACAAATAAATACACTAAAAGATCACATCTGATTTTCATTATTACGCCAAATCACGTACTACTTTAAATAAAATAACAAATATTATTGAATTATTTAGACTATAAGCAACGCTAATAGTCAAGTTTACTATTTCTTATTAGATAAATTATAAATTTTGTTTAAAATTCCAATAGGACAAACGGGTCCGAATATAGACAATATGGAGAAAAATTTGTATTTGTTAGTAATAAAACCTACCAATTCGTATTCGCATCTATTTTATTCCAGGTTGCACCATCAAATCAGAGGAAGTCTTACAGCCTTTTTTACCAATAGTATGTGGTATTAGATGTTAAAGGGAAAATAAAAAAACGAGTGAGTTATGAAAAATAAATCAATCCATCTGATATTTACTGCATCCGCATTATTTATAATATTTATGATCCTTCACGCTTTTTCGATTAATGGAAATGAAGATTCCGGTGAAAAATTATATCAAGAATATTGTGCTTCATGTCATGGTATTTCTGGTAATGGTAATGGTGAATTAGCTTATTTAGTATATCCAAAACCGAGAGATTTTACCAATGGAAAATTTAAAATAAAATCACCCTCCCCCGGTTTCCCTCCTACTGATAATGATATTATCAAAACCATTAAGAATGGAATGCCCGGAACGGCAATGCCCTCATTCAGTTTTTTAAAAGATAATGAAATAATTCAACTCGTTGACATTGTAAAAGAATTCAGTACGATGGATAACCATGATGTTAAGCCAATTAATATTCCGAAAGAACTGCCCTCTACGGATGACTTAATTGCATTGGGTAAATCCATTTACACAGAAGTGGGCTGCAATATGTGTCATGGAAATACAGGTAAAGGCGATGGCCCTTCATCCCAAAAATTAACAGATTCACAAGGGTATCCCATCGTACCAAAGGATTTTACAAGTGGCGTTTATTTGGGCGGAGGAACGAATCAGGATCTTTACATGCGGTTGGTAAGCGGTATTGATGGGACACCCATGCCGTCTTATGGAAACTTGGCTGATTTATTAGGGAAGCCTAAAGAAGAAGAAAATAAACTAGCCTGGGCACTGGTTTATTATTTAAGGAGTCTCGAGACCCCAAAGGATAAAAACAAAAATCTTCTTCTAAATAATGGAATAATAAAGGCCGTAAACGTCGGGCGATGGAAAAAATCCGATGAAATGTTGGATGGCTTTAGTGATTTGTGGAAGAAAGCCAAAACCTACTCTGTACCCCTTTCGCGACTATGGCAAAGTGATAATATTAATTACCAAATAGTGGATATACAGTCTATTTATAACTCAAACTATATTGCTGTAAAAATGGAATGGGAAGATTATTCCGAGGATAGAGGATTATATCGAGTCCAGGATTTTCAAGATGGGGCTGCCATTCAATTTTCAATAGATGGGACCAAAGGATTCCATGGGATGGGATCGAAAGACCACCCCACGGATATCTGGTTCTGGAAAGCGGAATGGCAAATGCGTGCAAACGAAAATACGGATTCTGATATTGTACTGGCCTATGCTGATCGAGTCAGTGATTCCGATGTGGATACTTATCCCACTTTGATGAATGACGTTTCCTATCTATCCGGGAGAGATGCCGGAAATATTAATTCTGAAGCTGGAAAAACATCATCAGTTGAAAATGTGACTGCAGTAGGCCCTCAAACGGTAACGCCCCTTTCTAATAATGAACAAAAAGTCATGGGCAATGGAACTTGGAATGGAAAAAAGTGGCAGGTAGTGTTTGTTCGACAATTAAAATCAGATTCTAAACGAAAAGTAAAGTTTGAAAAAGGTGGATCCATTCCCATTGCTTTAGCTATTTGGAACGGCAGCGAAAAGGACCGGAATGGACAAAAAATGGTATCAACCTGGTACGATCTTGAGCTAAAGGATTAGATATGAATAAAAATCATAATAAAAACGGTAATGTCAGGCCTGAAAAACAAAACCAAAAAAACAGAATTAGCCGTCGGGATTTTTTAAAGGTTGGTACGGCGGGTTTGGGGAGTGCAGGTCTGCTGTGGTCTATGCCTGGGAGCATGTTTTTTCTGAAGGATATTCCTGAAATTGACAATCCACTGTTCCATTATCCGAACCGGGGCTGGGAAAAAATCTACCGTGATCAATATAAATTTGACGACACATTCACTTTCATCTGTTCCCCCAACTGTACCCACGAATGCCGGATGCAGGGTTTTAATCGAAATGGAGTTATGATCCGGACCGAACAAAATTATGATTCTCACAAGATTAAAGATCTATATGGAAATCAATGTACACATGCCTGGAATCCCCGTGGCTGTTCCAATGGATTTACTTTTCATCGCCGTATTTATGGCAGTTACCGTTTGAAATATCCACTGGTCAGAAAGGGTTGGAAGCAGTGGGCAGATGATGGTTTTCCCTATCTCACACCCTCAAACCGTGATAAATACAAATTCAATTCCCGTGGGACCGACACATTGGTGAAAATATCCTGGGATAAGATTGAAAATTACATTGCCAACGGGCTTATCAATATTTCTAAAACATACAGTGGTGATATTGGAAAAAAACGTTTGTTGGAGCAGGGATATCCTGAAGAAATGCTTACCCATTGGGACGGTGCTGGAACCCGCACCATTAAACTGCGTGGTGGTATGGGTCTTTTAGGAGTTATTGGGAAGTATGGCGCTTATAGGTTTAGCAATACCCTGGCTTTGGTAGATCATCATGTTCGAGGAGTGAAGCCAAAGGATGCAAAAGGGGGCCGGAACTGGTCTAATTATACCTGGCATGGCGACCAGGCCCCGGGTTTTCCATTTGTCCATGGTTTGCAGGCATCCGATGTGGATATGAATGAAATGCGCTACAGCAAACTGATGGTATCAATAGGGAAAAACCTGGTGGAAAACAAACGGGCGGATAATCACTTTGCAGCAGAAATTATGGAACGGGGCGGTAAATTGGTGAACATTTCACCAGAGTACGGCGCTTCCTCTTCTAAAGCAGACTATTGGCTCACCATTCGTCCCAATACAGATACAGCCTTATTGCTTGGGATTGCGAAGATCATCATAGATAATAACTGGCACGATAAAAAATTCTTGAAGGAATTTTCCGATTTTCCCCTGCTCATACGAAAAGATACACTGAAGCGATTGAAGCCTGAAGATTTTATTTCTAAATATGAAAATCAATTATCCGAAAAAGGTCCCAGTTTTAAAATCCATGGAATGAAAAAAGAGCAATATGATAAAATTGGTGATTTTACTATTTATGATAAAACATCAAAAACCGTACAGCCGCTTACCCGGGAGGATATCGGTGAATTCCTGAAAAAGAAAAAAATTGATCCCGCTTTGGATTGGGATGGAAGAGTGGAAGACGTTAATGGAAATGAAATTGAAATATGCACCATTTTCTGGGCATATAAGCATATTCATCTTAAAGATTATGACATCGATTCCGTTGTTGAAATTACCCATTCCAATAAAGAATTGATTCAGCAATTGGCCAAAGATCTTGCCACCATAAAACCGGCGGCGATCCACATTGGTGAAGGGTTGAATCACTGGTTTCATGCTGTAGAGAATAATCGTGCCTGTTATCTGCCTGTGATTCTCACCGGTAATATTGGCAAGCGTGGCGCCGGATGTCAAACATGGGCAGGGAATTATAAAGCAGGGCTTTTCCAGGGATCAAAGGAAGTCGGTCCCGGATTTAAAGGCTGGGTAGCGGAAGATCCATTTGCCCCAAATTTGAATCCAAAGGCAAAGGCGAAGGATTTAAACATCAAGGGTTATGCCCGGGGAGAAGAACCATCTTATTGGAATGTGGGCGATTTCCCCCTACTGGTGGACACACCCAAATATGGTAAAAAATCCTTCACTGGTGAAACGCACATGCCCACCCCCACCAAAGCCATCTGGCACAACAACGTAAACCTTTTGAACAACGCAAAATATCATTATGAAATGGTGAAAAACACCAATCCTGGGATCGAAATGATCATCAGTCAGGATATTGAAATGACGGCAACCTGCGAATATGCGGATATTGTTTTGCCGGCCAACAGTTGGGCGGAACAGCAGAATTATGAATTGACCGCATCCTGTTCCAATCCATTTCTGCAAATCTGGAATGGGGGGTTGAAGCCGGTTTTTGATTCCAAAGATGACGTACTCATATGGGCCAGTGTGGCCAAGCAATTGGGAAAAATCCTTAAGGACAAACGATTTGAAGAATACTGGAAATTTGTACTGGAAGGGAAAACGGATATCTATATAGATCGATTGCTGAATGGCAGCAATACCACCAAAGGTTATACAACCAAAGATATCATGGATGGGAAATATGGCGAACCCGGTTCGGCACTCATGCTTTTCAGGACTTACCCACGAATTCCTTTCTACGAACAGATTAAGGAAAGTACGCCATTCTACACGCCCACGGGGAGGCTGCAGGCTTATAACGATGAACCAGAAGTCATCGAATATGGAGAAAACTTTATCGTTCATCGGGAAGGCCCGGAAGCAACTCCTTATTTGCCCAATGTAATCGTATCCAATAATCCACTCATTCGTCCAGAAGATTATGGAATTCCATTGGATGCAACATCGGCTGAAGAACGGCAAGTCAGAAATGTGAAAATGCCCTGGAAGAAAGTAAAAAAGACTAAAAACTTTTTATGGGAAGATGGGTTCTCTTTTTACTGTTTGACGCCAAAATCACGCCATACAACCCATTCGAGCTGGGCGACAACAGATTGGCATTTTATCTGGAGTAATCCATTTGGAGATCCTTACCGTTTGGACAAACGTCAACCTGGTGCAGGTGAGCATACCATGTATATGAACTCCGATGCTGCCAAAGATCTGGGCATTGAAGATGGTGATTACGTATTTGTAGATGCAGATCCGCAAAACCGGCCCTATCGGAATTTTAACGTAAATGATTCTTTTTATAAAGTGGCGCGATTAAAAGTGCGCTGTCGCTACAATCCTTCCTATCCATACCATGTTATCATGATAAAACATGGTGCCTGGATGTCGACAGAAAAATCCGTCTTGGCTCATGAATCGCGGCCGGATGGCCGGGCACAATCTAAGGATACGGGGTATCAGGCAAGCTATCGGTACGGATCCCATCAATCAGTGACTTATGGCTGGCAGATGCCCATGATGCAGCTGGATAGTCTTTTTCATAAGGGAAAAGCCAAGATGGGATTTTTATTTGGATACGAAGCGGACAATCATGCCATAAATACTGTTCCTAAGGAAACTTTAGTGAAGATCACTTTTGCCGAAAAAGGCGGTTTGAAAGGGAAAGGGAAATTAGATGTCGTCAAAACTGGTTTTACCCCTGCAAATGAGAATGAACTCATGGAGAACTATTTAGCCGGAAACCTGACGACGATGGGAGAAGATGAATGGTAAAAGAGTACGATAAGGAAGATCCGTTTGAAATGAAAGCAATGGAAATTCCCGGAGGAAATATTATACAACAGGCACAAGTCATGGCAGAGGAATATCGGGATATGGGAATGCCACAGGACGAATTAATAAAAATATTTGCAGATCCTTTTTATGGCGGATTACACATGGTCTATACTCAATTGGGAGTTGATGCCGTAGAGAGCATCGTTGACCAGGCTTATGGAAATATACGTGTGATAAACGGTCAGGAGTCCTAAATGGCAAAAGTATATAATTGGCAAATCAACCGAGACATGAGCTATCCCTATGAAGGGAAATACCCTGAAAGACAATTTGCAGCTGTCTTCAATATCAATCGCTGTATAGCCTGCCAGACTTGCACCATGGCCTGCAAAAGCACCTGGACATTTTCCAAGGGGCAGGAACTGATGTGGTGGAATAATGTAGAAACCAAACCCTATGGAGGCTATCCTAATTTTTGGGATGTGAAGTTGCTCAAGCTTATGCAAAATGCCCATGAGCGACAGGAGAAGGCCATGACTTGGAACACAGAGGATACATATGATGGTATGACCGTTTTTGAGGCAGCAGAAAAAGAAAAAACGGGAAATGGGCAATCTCGAGTATTGGGCTACCTTCCAGATGACAAAGAGTGGACCAAACCAAATATTGGCGAAGATGCGTCTCCGCAGACAACACTCAAAAAAGATAAAATGGGTTTCGTTAGCGAACCTGTTAGATTGCCAGAACATAAGAGTTTCTTTTTCTATCTACAGAGGCTTTGCAATCATTGCAGTTACCCTGCATGTTTAGCGGCCTGTCCACGGAAGGCAATTTATAAACGTGATGAAGATGGTGTGGTTCTTATTGATCAGGAACGGTGCCGAGGGTATCGGAAATGTGTGGAAGCCTGCCCTTATAAAAAGGCCATGTATAACGGTCAGACCAAAATATCAGAAAAATGCATTGCCTGCTATCCCCGTTTGGAAGGCCAGGATGGACATATTACGCCCGATGGTGTTTCCGTTGAAACAAGGTGCATGTCATCCTGTGTTGGAAAAATCCGCTTGCAGGGACTGGTAAAAATGAATCAGGAAGGATTGTGGGCACAAGATGAAGAAAATCCCTTGTATTGGATGATCCAAAAGGAAAAAGTGGCTCTACCTTTATATCCCCAGTTTGGGACTGAACCGAATATATTTTACATTCCCCCAAGGTGGGCACCAAGAGCATATTTAACCCAAATGTTTGGTCCTGGAGTGGAGCAAGCCATCGACAGATATACTGCGCCTTCCCGTGAATTGATGGCCATTCTACAATTGTTCAGAGCTCAGCGGGAAGTGATCTATAAATATCATATTAAAAAGGGACCAAAGATCTATGAAAAAAAGGTGACTTTGTCGGACGGCTCCAAGAAAAACTTGGACATTTATAACGACACAGTGATCGGTTATAATGAAAAGGGGAAAGAATGTGTTAGGACAACGGTGGAAGAACCCATGTACGAGCGTCCCGGCATTCACTTTAATTCGATTTGATGATGGATTCCCTAACTAAACAAAACCATCTGTTAGAAATTCGTTCAACACTGTATGGTGCAGTGTCTGCACTATTTTCAGATCCCGAAAGTGAAAAATTTGCCATGTTGTTCACACCCAAAATCCAGGGTTGCGTTTTGGATGCCTGCTTTCAATTGGAAGAAAAGAAGGATCGAAATAAAACCACTTTATCGAGTTTATTCCAAAAACTGATGGTCGATTTGGAAAATTCCAAAAAGTCAAAAATCAGGGATGAATTTGTTGACGTATTTGGGCATACGCTTTCAAAACAAATCGCACCGTATGCGTTGGAACATTTGAAAAATTCAGATGTGTTTTTTCGGACTCAAAAGCTGGCAGACCTGAATGGGTTTTATAAAGCATTTGGCATGGAAGTCGAATCCATTGAAAGGGCGGACCATATTTCGACACAAACAGAATTTCTCTCTTTGTTGCTCTTAAAAGAATTGTTGGCCATGACAAATGATTTGGTTGAAGAAAAAGAAGTATGTGAAAAAGCATTCACTGATTTCTACAGTGACCATTTTTTTGATTGGACGGAAATGTTTGCTGAAAATTTATATAAACATGTTGATGGTGAATTTTATTCATTGGCGGGAAGATTTTTATGGGAATTTCTTCGAATGGAACAACCGAAATTTTATACTCCAAAAACAATTCAATTTACTCAAAATTGAATTGTTCAGCTAATTGGACGTCAATATACCAAATATAAATAAATAAATAAAAAATCTTTTCCTAACAATAAAAATAATGAGGAACTATGTTTGAACAATTACCAGAAGGACACATGATTAAAACCATGGTTACGGAACATGAGCATATTTTGGCGATGCTAGATGAGCTACAGGATATTTCTCTTCAGCTTTCAGATAATGACCGGAATAACGGCATGGCGTCCATGAATCGCGCCAATGAATTGGCTGATAAGATTATCGGTGCAGAACCCCATCATCAGCGGGAAGAACTAGTCCTTTTTTCGACGCTTGAAGAATTAGGAATTTCTGGCCCCACCCAGGTTATGCGCATGGAACATGAAATGATGCGGGAAATGAAACATGACTTAAAAAGTCAAACTGGAAATGCTGATGGAGACTGGTCAGTTCGAGTAGAGAAAGTATCCCAATTGATATCGGAACTGTGCAGCATGCTCCGTCAGCATATTGATAAGGAGAACAATATATTATACCCCATAGCATTGCAGAGTATCACGGCAGATACCCAATGGGAAGAGATGCGAATAAGATGTGATGAAATTGGATATTGTTGCTTTTGTCCAGAGACGCAGAAAGAATTAGATGGGGCGAGTATATAATTGAATTAGGGAATAAGATATAGTAGAAATAGACTATGAATATATTATCCCTTACCGGTCATCCATAGAATTGCTTCTTGGGTTGCTTTAGAAAGTGGACGTTCTTTCCTGGTGATGATACCAATGTCCCGGTAAAATGGTCCTTCTGTAATTTCAATGGAAACAAGGGTTTCCTTTTTTACTTCCTGCTGGATAGCATTTTTTGGCAGGAGTGAGACACCCTGTCCCAGTTCCACAGACCTTTTTAAAGTTTCCACATTATCAAATTCATGGACAACATGAACAGATACTCCATGATTCTTGAGAATGGCATCAACCGCGTTGCGCGTTGGTATTTCTTTAATGAAACTGATGAAGTCAATGTTGTTCAGATTTTTCAGTCTAATTTTCTTTGCTTTGGACAATTTATTATCAGGGTTGCAAACAAATATCAGTTCTTCCCGTTCCCCGTATTGAATATCCACCATTGGATGCTGCCAAGGATAAGCAATAATTCCAAAATCGCAAACCCCCTGGATCACATCCGTGTAGATTCTATCTGAACGATTATATTCAATATGGAGATTGATTTTTTTATACTTCTTCATAAAGGATTTAATCAGAGGAGGCAGATGGTAAAATCCTATGGAGTATACCGATTCGATATTCACAGTTTGGGCAACCTCACCCAAATTATCCTGTAGGATATCCATAGTTTCCTGATAGGCCTGGAGTATATTTTCACACCCCTTTAGAAAAATCCTGCCTTCCTGGGTCAAGGAAAATTTTCCTTTTCCGCGAATGATTAACTGCTTATCAAAGTATCTTTCCAGGAATGCCACCTGCTGACTGACAGCTGACTGGGTGATGTAGTTTCGTTCGGCTGCCTTGGAAAAGTTTCTTGTTTCCGCCACATCACGAAATACCTTAAATAAATCGATATATAATCTTGATCCTTTCATGCTATTAGTAATGCTTATATAAAAATTACCACATCTCATTAGATAGATAATAGTCATAGATTTTAGCCGGGGTGGAAGGAATTGTGATCTTCCAGGCATTTATAGATAAAATAGGCAGTGCGATGTAAATAATCGTATTACAAGGAATTCCCAACAGTGGCCTGGATGAAGCAGCAGCGGAGGCCGTCAGGAAAACAAGATTATACCCGGCGAAAAAGCGGGACCGGGAGTTCGGCGTGTGGACAAGTAGCCCAGTAAATTTTAAACTGGCAGATTAAGTTTCGTTCTATCGAATGCCAGCGGGCAGGCAAGCGCTGCACCAGTGGGCGGAATTTGATTTCTGTTTAATCAATAAGTGATATATCTACCGCTTTATCTCCTCGATCGCCCTGCACAACCTTGAATTCAACTTTGTCACCGTCCTTGACATAAATCTCGTGAGACAATCCAGTTTCATGGAAAAAATAGTCATTGCCATCATCTCCCGTTATGAAACCAAATTTTCTTGATTTATTATAGAATTTTATTTTTCCTTTTTGCACTGTTATTTCTCCATAATCAATATTTTAGAAATCCTCTTATATCACAATATACCTATTAAATCAAAGCTGGAAAAGTGAATCTTAACTCTTTTGTATTCAGTATTTAATAGACCC
>Ga0066863_10000271_pt1 | contig 24149 bp, 45 predicted proteins | sample ETN02SmetaG_2_FD_65495 | JGI IMG/M metagenome (GOLD analysis project Ga0066863, IMG submission 65495) | Marine microbial and viral communities from oxygen minimum zone, Eastern Pacific Ocean - ETNP2014F10-02SV253 | ecosystem: Environmental > Aquatic > Marine > Oceanic ...
CCTGGTATGGTTAAGATTGATCATCAAACTGTACAGGTAATGTATGAAGATGGTGTCACTTGGTTAGAGAAGCCTATTCCTAATCAAGGGATGGTTGCTCAGTTCCATGACGGAGACAAGAATATCGAATCTCGGTATTGTCTGATGGCTAGAGTTAATGCCATGGTCAAGGATCTAAAGTGCCGTTCGTATCACATCACTGGAGAAATGAAGGCTATGCAGGCTTTCAATAAAGCAGCTGAGAAAGAGGATCGTATTTATGGTCTTCTTCGTAGCGAAGGTGCTGATCTCTATGGTGGTACTGGAGCCAATGCTGGAAGGTTCTATGGAGTTAAATGGAAGAATCATCCGTTTAAGTTAGCGGATGAAGCTTTAGGCTATCTTAGTCTATTGTTTACTCCATTTGCTTGGGATCGGAATAGAGTTCCTTTGTTCTATGAGGATTTAAACATCCTTGTAGTATCAAATAAGGAATTCGAGAAAGCTGGACTTATTCCAGGACATGGTACTGTCGTAACTAAACGCGATCTGGGTCAAATCAGATTGATGTTAGATAAGACAATGTCCATAGGCAAAGGAATGGCAGTTGGTTATCGCACATTGCGGTATATTGGCTGTACTATTCCTACTGCTTGGGAATATTGTGATCTAGTCATCTGTGAAAAGGACATAAAGATCAATCCAGTGAAACCGGGTGAGTACGATGGATGTTTTGGCGTAACATGGGACAACGTATGGACCATGAGAGGTCAGAATGTCACACTTGGCTTCGAGTTCTGGCAGTTCCTTAAACCTGATCTGGGTCTAATCAAGAAGGTCACCAAACGTGCTTTGAAAGGCGATATCCCTACATGGGAAGAGATGGTCTTAGGATTAGAGGCTAAACGGGCTATGGCTGCAATGGTTAATGGAGCTGAATACACTCCGTTAGCATTGCATTCTTTAATACAGGAAGCAGTGAATGTGGTAGGTCCAACCTTCCCTAAAGTTGCTGAATGGTTAAAGAAGTTACTCGTAAATTGGCTTATATCACGACCTTACGAAGGTACTAGCTTTCGTTTAGTCGTAACTGTCAATGATCGGGTAAAGAAGGGCTGTGTACCAACAAAGCACGTGTATCGCTATGATCCTAATGGAAAGACGTTAGCACTTAAGTATCCTGTTGTTGCAGGACTTATGAGAGCGTCTGGGAAAGGCACTACACACAACTTCATAGTGTTGAATCGGACACTTGCAGAGATGTATAATATTGACAGTGATGGCGATTGTGCTCTCATTGTTGATAATGAGATCTCTGAGTATGTGTGTAAACGTGATCTCGTTAAAGAACCAAGAGATATCAAGGTTCTAGATAAAGGTAAGTATAATCTGCCTTTAACTCTCGAGAACATGGCCATTCTAATCAGCAGGGTTATGGATACAGGTCTTAGGATAGGTAGACTAACCAATGCATATTATCAATGTGAAGCTCTCAATGATAATGTGCTTGTTGATCCGCTTGTTGATCTTTCTGTCTTCTATGAGTTGATAGAGGCAGAGATCAAGTCAGCTAAGTACGAAATGGATCTAGTTCCAGCTCGTCGGGAAGTCTGGAAGCTATTCAAGCTTTTAGAGTTCGCGAAGGAAGCAGTTCCTATGCCATTCGGAAAGGTGGTTAAAGGAGAAGTCTTTTCATCCATTAATACTCCTCATAATGCTAAGTTTGATAAGTATTATGAGAGCGGTGTTAAGACTCCACTCACTTATGATCACTATAGCTGGAATGCTACAATCAAACGGTCTAAGCAAGAGATCGCCGAGTTAGAACATAACAAGGTGGGTCTTGAGAAGTTCTCTTCTATGGTTGGACTGATTGACATAGAGCCCGATGATAAGCTAATACCTAAGGAAATAGCAGTGGCTAAAAGTGCTTTGCGCTTATGGTCTATGCTAAGGCCTGATGGTGAGCTTGAAGGTCGTGGTGCAGATGTAGCTAGAGTTATGTCTCTTGTAGGCAAGACTCTTACTGTGCCTGCTCTTAAAGTAGCCATTCGTGGATATTTGAAAGGAGCTGCTCAAAGCGGTCTATCTGACGGTGCAGCTGCTCTTCATCTATCTAGTGGTAGAATGGGTGAGGTGTTTAGTAGTGGTCTGAACTATGAACGTGTGGATGTAACTCCTACAGTTCTGGTCAAGGCCTATCTAACACCTAGACCTGGGCTTAAGAAAGGCGTGAGCTTTGATATGGCCCAGAATACCTATATTCACAAAGGTACTGGTAAACTACACATCTCACGATTTGTAGCTTCCCTTGCTGATGAGGATGTAGGAGTAGATCTAACTGGAATGAAAGTTCGGTGTGGTGTTCCATACATCAAACTGAACGGAAAACCAGGGTGGACTGTTTGGGTTGTATTAGAACCAGACAGATCATAACCTGATCTAGGATAGTCTAACTATCCACAGCCCAGTGCCCTATTTACGAGATAGGGGTAACAGGTATTCGAAGACCTGACTGGGCACTAACTAACTAACTAACCCTCCGGCGCACCAGGGCCTACGGCCAACTGGCGCCGTCGTAAAACGGTGTGTAAATATTTAAGGGCAAGTCCTCCCATAAGCAACGGACATGTGATCTTTTACCGTGGAGGTAGGTTTCAAGACCTGACTGGACTTAGCTTGCCTCCGAACCTTTAACTGGAGTAAATGTATGACTAAAAAACTCGAAATTATTCGCGGTTTACCAGCTTCTGGTAAAACTACTGCTGCGAACCGCTTAACTGGACGAAGGACATCTACTGATGACTTCTTTATGAGAGATCGAGAGATAGTAACATCTCCGGGCTATTATAAAGATGTATGTTGTTCTAATGTTCCTAAGACTTGCGATTGTGAAGAACGCTGGTTAGACGATGGCTATGGTCAAGAAGAAATCATTGTTGAAGAATACTATGCCTACGACGAACTGGTTAAGAAGCATGGTTTTGGTATTGTTGTTGAAAATCATAAGAAAAACCAGGCTAGAGTAGCAGGTTGGATGTTCTTGGGAGAAGAATCCATTATAGTAGATAATACTTTTGTTTGTCGTTGGGAAATGCAGCCATATCTGGACCTTGCTAAGGAACACGGATATGAAGTTAATGTTACTGATCTGTTCGATGGTGGATGTGATAATGATCAAGAACTAGTCGAAAGATCAAAGAACGGCAATGAGCATAATGTTCCTCTTGATGTGATACAGCGTATGAGAGCTAGCTATGAACATGACTGGGAATCTGGTAACCCATTACCTCCGTGGGAGAGAAAATAACTATGGCAAAAATACAAATACCACCTAAAGTCGGAAGGATTCAGAAGATCATGGGTGTTCCGTGTTATATTGTTGGCGGAGCAGTCATAGATACCCTCCGCAATATCCAAACCCTGGATTATGACATAGAAGTATTTGGACTGTCTTATGAACAAATCCAAACAAAGCTTGAGAATGCCGGTTATAAATGCAAGCTAACTGGTAAGGCCTTTGGAGTACTTCAGGTTGTTAAGGATGGTGTTGATTTTGATATCTCCGTTCCTAGAGTGGAGAATAGGCTTGGAGTAGGTCACAGAGACTTTAAAGTATGCTTCGTATCTGATATGACTCCAAAAGAAGCCGCATTAAGACGAGGCTTAACTATTGAAGCTCTAATGGCTGCTATTCCCTCCGGTGAAATACTCGATCCTAATAATGGTTTAAATGACCTTAAAGGATCAATATTACGTATGAATAACGCTAAAACATTTGGAGAAGATCCATTACGTGTTCTACGAATTGCTCAGAACCTATCCCGTGGAAGAGGAGATATTGTTGATTATTTAACTATAGCAAGATGTAGAGCTATGACTCCTGAGCACCTTAGTAAGGAACGAATATGGGGCGAATGGCAAAAGATTCTTATAGGCGAAAAACCATCTCTAGCACTTGAATTCCTAGATAAGATAGGATGGATAAAGAAATATTGGCCTGAACTCGATGCCCTTCATGGAGTATATCAAAGACCAGATTATCATGCTGAAGGCGATGTCTGGATACATACTTTGATGGTATTGGATCAAGGTGCTAAATATAAACATGAAGTATCTGATGACTTCCATGAACAACTATGCTTCATGATAGGACTTATGTTGCATGATATTGGAAAGGTAACCACTACAGATAAGGATGGTTCAGCTATAGGACATGAGCGTGCAGGAGTAAAACCTGCCAAAGCATTCATGAAACGAATGACTGATCAAGATTTTCCACTTGTTTGGGAGGCTATTGAATGTCACCTCCGTCCTTTCCAGTTAGAGAAGGAAGGTAAAAAATCTGCATATAAACGATTGCATAATAGAATTCGTTTGGACTTTGTTGGATGGTTTTCTTATTGTGATCATAAAGGCAGAATTACTACTGGATCAGATGAACGAGGTGAAAATGCTCTTGCTAAATGTCTGCACTACTTCAAAGAATTTGGTAAAGAACCTATTCCTCCGCATATCATGGGACGAGATTTAATTGAGTTAGGAATGACTCCTGGTAAACATTTCAAAGATGTCTTAGACCGGGCATATAATAATCAGATAGAAGACGGTCTCTCTAAAGTTGAGCTTCTGTTATTAATTCCTAAATGGATGGAGTTATCATGACTGAAACAAAAACCCCTAAAGGTTTTCGCGTAAATGAGAACGGGAATCTTCAAAAGATACCTCATACTCATTTATCCAAGCATCACTGTAAATGTGGAAAGCGGATAAAGGAACGCCTGGTACAAATTAAGGCTTCAATTCCTAAGCTCTGTTATGGATGTTGGAGGAAGGTATGCGGAAAATAATACCTTGGAGAGTTAGATTTGCAATAAAAGAATTCTTTGACTTTAAATTTCAGAGAGAACCTCTTGAAGAAGAATCGTGGGAACTAAGATTTAAGTTCCCCTTAACTAAGTACTACTTGGTAGTACTTAAAGACTTTTGGAATATTAGCATCTCGTTTGCAGATAAGAAAGAACTTGTACAGTCCTTTAATCTTATGACCTGGGATGCTGTATATAACATCATATGGACAAAAGAATTCGAATTAAATGACGTGGACAATGAGGCCCATGTTAACAAATGGTATAAATCAGGGAGGTAAAGGTATGCCCAAAAGAAACACAAATCAGTACACAATGAAGCGCACAAAAGGTAAATGGGAAGCACAGTGTCAAGTTGATGACCCAACCGTATATAACGATGAGCGGTGTGAAGGAGAGGAGTTTGATGTGTATGCGGTATGCGAAACAGTAGATTATTGTGGACTTAAAAGAGTAAAAGAGGTTTTGATAGTTGATCACATCTCAGGCGGTGACGCAAACCTAATCGCATCAGCACCAGATTTATTAAGTGCAATTAAGCCTCTTGTGAAGCGGATTAAAGCCGACTACCACCCTCCCCATATAATCAAATTTGCTGAAGAAGCAATCGCTAAAGCAGAGGGCAAATGAATAATCAAGAAATCAAATGCCTCATAATGACTTTGTAACTTTTAAACTAAGGAGAACCACCTGATGGCTGAATCTAAAAACCATAAAAAGAACCGCCCTCACAGCAAATGGAAGAAGCTGCAGAATAAGCTTAAAGCCATTCGTAAATATCAAAATAGTCCTAAACGTAAAAAGAAAGAAGAGGACTTAGGCTGGAAAACATCATAACTTAGGGAGTTTTATCCTGACGAACTTGTCGCATCAAGCGATTTAAGAAGGGCATAATTATTGTATGCTGCAATAGTTATGTATGGATAAGGGGGCCTACAATAGCCCCGCTCCCTAATTATTATTTAACCATAAAGGAGGAATCCATGAAAACAAAAAAACCTGAGATTATTGTAATCTCTTCTGGTACTCGTAAGGCCGAGGTGATTCAAAAGTCTCCCGGAAAATCAAAAACCATTCACCTTAAGAAAAAGGGGATTTGGTGGACTGATAAGGATAAAAACCGGTACACTATATGAAGCGCCTACCCAGAAAAATCAGTAAATCTGCAACCAAAGTACTGATTAAAGGTGCTAAAGCGCTGACTATAGGAAGTATGTTTGTGCTCAAGTCCGCGTGGAAGGGCGTGAAGGAAGGATATGAAGAGGCGAAGTCCAAAGAGACACAAGAAGTATAAGCGCCTGTCTCGACAAAGATTCGGACAGCTACCTCCTACTAAGGTAGTCCCGAATAAAAAGAAGTACAAACGCAACCCTAAGCATAAGGAGGAATATGATGAAAACACATCGTAAACCACGTAAAGCTACGTTCAAGTTCTCCCAAATTATCAGTAAAGATAGTATGGCTACCTTGAATGCAATCAAGAGAAATCTTGAAAATGACGAAGTACCTAGACAATACCGGTTAAGGCTGGATACTCCAGTTAATGGAGAACGGGTACATTTGTTCGAATGCGAGGACGAGCTATTCGACTTCGTATCAAACCTGGAACTTCCTAAAGAAAAGTTCACTTTTTCCTGGTTCAAGTTCATTCGTGGACAGGTATGGAAAGAGATTGAACGATGGGAAGCTGGAATGTTAACCAAAAATGGAAGGAGTCACTAATGGACTGGAAACTGTTCGCTAAAGCGATTAACAGTATAATCGATAACTTCTTTGCACAAAGAACACTACATGTTCGTGATACATCAAAACAAGCTTTTGATAATATCGACCTAGTTGTTGAAAAGCTTTGTGACAATGCGCCTAAGTACGTTACTATGATTAGTAACACCATGGAGCAAATAGATGCTATCGATCATTCTGCACCAATCGATGTTGACAACAACACAAACGCAGAAGCTTAATCAATAACCAACAAAAAGGAGGCTTATAATGAGTCTTATTCAAAAAATCAGAATAGCTTACAGCAAAATTGTCGTATCTTCTGAAATTGATAAATGTATGTCAAAGAAGAAGGAAGACATGTTACGAGACGCAGAGGTTATGGACTGTGTTGCTTTCATGGAGGATGAACACAAAGTTCTTTCTGGGCCTGACCATCACCCACTCTCTGATCCTTCGAATAACCAAGAGGTCGAGCTTCTTGCCTTAGGGCTTGAAGATTACATTGATTAAATGGACTCTTGCTCATTGGTATCGGAGATAAACGAGAAGCATACCTACGGGTATACCGTATGGAGATTAAGCTTCGTCGTTAACGGTAAAAAGTATTCCTTTCTGGTAAATAACTATGTTAAGAACACAACACGAGCGATTCTTAAATATAGTCCCTGGAAGGCTTTCAATTACGCTCGTAAAAATAAGGAGCAATAATATGGTCTTTATTGACCCTGCCGAATTTCTAATGGTAGCGCTTATGATAGGTGGTGCTATTGGATTGTTCTTGGTCGCAGTAATCAAGGTGTTGGCGCGAACTTGGACAATAACCGTAAACAACACCAAAAAGAAGCTGAAGGAGGTTTTATGAGCCTATTCACAATCGATACCCCTGAGGTATCTTCAGACCATCTGGATTTCTCGACTGGAACGAGGATGTTCTTAACGGACGGTGGCGTTACTGTCTTGCTAGACTCCGAAGATTCCAAGCTTGCTCGGAAGGTCCGTAAGCACCTGATCAAGTTGTATTATAACAACAAAGGTCCAGGTCAAAACGGATGGAAGAGTGGTCATGAAGCTCAGAGACGCTGGCTTTCTGAACAAGAATGGGAAGTGAAAGGTCTCATCATTTTTATGAATGATGAACCACTATACACTCTCAAAGAAGGTTCGGAAAGAGTAACCACTCAGTGGTTCAGTGATAACATCGCAGCTATTCATAGACTTCGGTCTGAGAACAGCCTAGATGCAGCTGAAGCATCTCTTAATGAGTTTGCTACCGCTTACAATCCTGGATCAATCGCTGATTGGTTCCAATCACAAGTAACAGTTGCTAGAGCGGCCGTCGCTGAAAAGCGTGCCCAGATAGCAGCTTAACATCACAAACAACAGGAGGACACTATGTCTGATAAGTTGAATGAAGCCGTCGATAAAAGACGCCAGCACAATGCCTTTGGCAAACCTGCTGATAAACCCTTCAAGGAATTTCTCCGAGAAGGACTTGGTTACGTTAAACGTGCCAAGAATGTTGTCACCAGTAAGGTAGGTGATGTCATTGATTCCGCAGTTCCTGACACTGAGTCAGAACGGGTTGAGAAAGCGACTATTCGCAAGATCAATCGCGATGAAGCAATGGCTAAAGCCAATTACCTTGGTGAAGCTGTCGGCAATCAAGTAGCTGAAAAGGTCGGCTTTCTCGCAAAGCTTGGCTATTCCGCTGTCAAATCTGCCACGGGACTTACATCTGCAAAGGTGAAAGGTGCCCTGAAAGAAATTGACGAGCTGGATGAAGCTGCTCCAGACACTGATACTGAGTAGGTCAGTATCTTTCATGGTGGGGGTTCTTAGGAGTCCCCACCTACTTGATTGAGGATAATACTATGAAAAAGAAAGTGATCTATATCGGAGCCTCCCAGTCACAAATTGACTACAGAGGCAACGATGATCCCCGCCCACTCCTTACTGAAGGAGACACCTATGAGGTTGCTACTTGGAATGAGTTAGCGTGGCACACACATGTCACGTTGAAGGGAATATCTGGTACATTCAATTCCGTTCACTTCGAACTGATTTGAAATGGCTGAATTTTGTGCCCAGTGTTCTCGCAAACTGGGATTCCAAAATGAGCTAGCAGGTCTACTGTATCTAGAAGACCTGATATATCCCGACGAACTTTGCGTACAAGTGGTATGCGAAGGCTGCGGCATAACCTACGTGAATAACGAAGGTGAATGCGTCATGCCTGGATGTCTCGCTCAACACGTGCCTCCACAAGAAAAACACAATACCCGCGAAGCGGCGCCAGCCGCTGAGCGGAAATAACTACTAGAAGTAGTTCCCCGCGAGGGCGCCAGCCCGAGCGGAATATGTGAAACATAAATATCAAGACTCTAGAGTCATCGATATCTAATAAAGAATACTTTTCTTAAACTTATTCTTTAAGTAATTACTCTAAAGTACATTAAAGTTTCACAACTAGATCAGATCAAAGTATATATCATATACTTCAAGATAAACATTTAGTCTCTGATCATATGGGCCCCGCGAGGGCGCCAGCCCGAGCGGACCATCCCAATCTAAACTAGGACCCCGCGGACCAGGTCCTTAACGGTGCGTCTATATACTATATTAAATATATGTTGTATATGAATAACAACATGCGTAAATTTAACCCCTACCTTGGAGGGGCCCCGAGCCGTCAGGCGAGGGGAGGATCCAGGTCTAAGTAAGCCTCTCATGGCGAAGCTTACCTAATGTAGAATACCCAAACTACAAGGAAACACCATGGCTGAAAGAATAAACCCCTTTCCTCCGGGCTCTAAACTGAGACCGGATGCTATACTTCCAGACTTTGAGATATACTTGAAGAATGGACCTGAATACGTTAAACAGGAAACATGTACTGCAACAGGAGAATCTGTGCAAGGTAATATAAAATCAGGTTCCGCTCGCGTTCCGCTAGCATCTAAGAACCTCCATATTATGTTACCCAATCATAGAATTTTCCTAAGTCTCGATAAAAATAAGAACTTCGTTCCTATTTGTGGATTAGTTACTATACCCACTATAAAAGGATACGAAGGCATGAGACAAGTAAGCATGAAACCTGACAGTATATTTGAAGTAGATAAACAATATGTGACGGTAACCAGTCACTATAGGTGGACAAAGGACATCAACCACAAGTTGGTGCCTCCTGCTACCTATTTGTTTGTCGGACAGCTCGCGCTATACCGGGGAGCCAACGTTACAACAGTTGGTTACCTGGAACACGAAGCATGCGGTCCATTACTTCGTAAAATAACTACCCTGTCTCCCTGGTACGGGAAGCTGGAGCAAGCCTACGCACATGTGCAACGCAATCCACAAGACCCACAGCAATTAAATTATGTTGGTCGTACTGTATTGAAACATGCAAGTATGATTAATTATAGTAATAGACACCTGGTAGATACATCAACCGCGTCCTTTAAGTATAAGAAACCGTTCAAACGATTCAAGAAACATGTCAACAAGTAAATTACTAGATCGTCTTGAGCATATTCGTAATTGCTTTAGTGACAATACCCCATTACTCTACATAGTAAATCTCTTTGAAGATTTATAAGTTAGCAAGAAAGATGATTAAGGGTATTTATTATGAAATATATGATGAGGAGAATCAAATGACTAAGAAAGATGATACGTGGAACAATCACTTCACTTATTATAAGTTGTCTCGTTTTAGTAAATCAGGTAAGTTACAAGAAGATAAAATAGTCAGAATATCAACGAACACTGACTCTTTATATACCTTCGGCGAAAATACCGATGATAATAACTATGGTTACAGGCATAAAAAGCAATGGCAAATTGATAAGTATAATAGTACTTATACCATGATCGAAGATAAAGACTCTGTTAATCCTAGGATGAAATGGAATAGTGTAACTTGGGATATAGAAGAGATAAGTTACTCTGAGGCAACCAGTATTGTAGATCCACCTGAGGATGATGAATAAGATAAAAGAAATAAGTAATACATTGGATCTATTCCCTACTAATATGATGAGATTAGAGTACCTTGTTGATCTGGGTAAGAAGTCTCAAAAGAATTATCCAGAAGAAGAAAGGAAGGAAGAAAATTTCATACATGGGTGTAGCTCTCATGCGTGGATCCTTTTAATAAACTCTGATCCTATACAAATTAATACTGTATCAGACTCTGTAATAGTGTCTGGCCTACTCTATATACTAGAGATGGCATTCAATGGAGAACCTAAAAGCTCTATTGATAACTATGATCCTCAAGAATTAATAACTGATCTTGGACTGGGTGGACACATATCAAGTCAAAGATTAAGGGGATTTGATGTAGCTATTAAAATGATGCAAAACCGAAAATAAAAATTCAAGAGAGATATATTAATGAGTGAACAATATCAATACCCTACTGATTTCAATGGATCCTTTAGACCTGTTGATATAGTAAAGATATTTGAATCATTTAACTTCTATGATGGTAGAATGATAGGTGGTTCAAAGACAGGATATAGACAAAAATATCCTGACAACCTTGTAGTATTCAATGCCAATATCGTGGTAAAAGAACACGGTAAAATATGGTATGGTGATCTTGATTTAACAAAAGATTACAAAATATTAAAGCAAATATCCGAACGCCTTAATACTGTACTCTATATATTATGGGAGATGGATGCTAGATTTGGTGAAGAAAATAATGAGACAAGTGTATTGATAAGCAAGGCTATATGGAATACTAATTATCTTCCTACACCTACTTTAAAATGGTTAAAAACTTGTTTGATATCTCAAAATGCGATATCAAATGGATAGCTATAACAATAAGGATAATTGTAAATGATTAATACTCTTTATACATGTTCAATATGTAACGAAAGAAAACCATATAATCTGATGAGAAAAGATTTAAGGGGTGTGTGGGTATACTCTTATTGTAGTACATGCTACACCCTACAACAACGCGACGGACGTTGGAAGAATAAGTTTAAAGCTATGGCAAATGCTTCAGATTTACTTACTACAAATGTGCAGTCAAAAGATTGGACAATAGATAAACTCAGAACTCGTATATTAAATAAAGCTTATAATACTTTATTATCTGAATTAACAATTGATAAAAATGCTAATATAATGGTAACAGGTGGTAGAGTATGCTTACAGAGTGAAATGCCTAGGTTATATTATAAAAACCCCACTCAACATAAACAATGTAAGTTTCCTTATAATAAAATGTATATACATGAGGTAAATAAAAAGATATTTAAGTATCTTTCTAATATTTATCTTCCTACTATGGATCCTAATAATAAGGCATTAGTATTTAATAGAAATATATATACCAGTGATCAAGTTAATGTAAGCTTTATTTCTAATGATGTACATGGAACATCTCGTCAAGGGCAAGCTTATATTTCTACAGTAAATATTCCTTTATTATGGGCAAGACAAATAAGTATGGCCCTAATTAATAAGAAGGTAAAAGAAGTAGCATGGCTATTAAATACAGCTACTCGTATTGTAGGAGTAGATGGCTATAAAACTTTGATTAGTAAATGTAATTCTCTATTAAAACAAGGTCTCAATATTGAATTACGAAAAGTGTTTATGACAGAAAAATGTTATAATAAAACAATGTGGACCATTGGATACATAGCCAATGCTCCTAACAATATAACTAATGAATCATTAATAAAATTCTCTAATAAAATACAAAAGGTGGTAAAACAAAATGGTTAAAAATTATGCTGAAGATCCGGAAAAAAGAATGATTAAATTAAAAGATCCGGATGAGTGTGTTATGTGTGGAGTAGATACTCTATACAGTAAAACAGATCATATAGATAATAGACTTGGATACGTAGGAGGAGCCGGTCAACTTTGTTTAGATTGTTATGATGATATCTATATTAAAAATAAGACAGTAATACAAACAAACAAAAGGAGAAAATCATGAAAATAACCATAGACACTGATACAGTAGTTAAACCTGTTAAAAAGTTCAGCAGTAAAACGACTGATATTTTGTATAGAGTAGCTAAATCTACAGGTAATAAGAGCGTTGGTACATTAGCAATATGGTTTCCTAAAACATGTCGCCGATATGGTTTATGGAGAATCAAAAAAACGCTAGATACTTATATTGATGACCAGAAATAATTCAAGGAAAAGAAAAATGAAAACCAAATGTCTAATATGTAATAAGAAAAATTCTAAATCCTCTGTAAGTATAACAGATTGGATTATAAAATCTGGTGAAAATGCTAAAATGGGTAGAAAGAAAGAAATACATTCAAGTTGTTTAACTGAAAAACTATATATCGAAAGACCTACTGGATTCGTATATGGTAGAGTTTCTATCTTTAAACCTAAAAAGAAAAAGAAATGATTGAATTTTTACGACATGCTTTAGGTCTATGTGGTGAAAATCATGGTTTATTATACTGGATGGTGACAGGCAGTATAGTAGTAATCACAACTCCATTTCTATTTCTTAAAGCGGTTATTGAAAAACTAATCGAAAGGAGAAAGTAAGATGGCTGGAACTAAAATGGATATAGTTGCAAAAACTCTTATAAAACATTATAAAGAAGATGTTCCCGATAGTGGATTTGTCATAGTAGAGAATGAGGAAGACCTCCGTTGGGGTCAACTAAATGCTCTTAAGGTCAAAGCTAAGCGCTATAGAAGAAAGAGTTTTCATATTGCAGATATAAAACCTATATCAAATAATGTATTTGCTCCCATTTCATGGGGAATAAATACAATTAAATTCAAGAAATATATGCTCAGCTATGAAGATAGACAAGGTATATTCAAAATCACTTTTAGTGATGGTGATATAATGTACTTTGCTAAATATGCTGCTGGATACGGTAGAGGTCAAGTAATTGAAGGATTATTTGCTACAGAAAAACTTACTTGGTATAAGTTTAAAAAGTATTTAAATGAAGCAAGTAAACGTAGTGCTAGGCCTAAATCTGGATTCTATAAAGTATATACGACTCAAGATCGTGGTCTTGGTTATGTTAAAATAAAAAAACCATCTCTAATTAATACAATTCATCCAATTATAGTTGAAGTAGATAAAGATATAGAATTCTTCTTTAAGAATACTGAAATCTTTACACAATACGGTCAACCTGGTACAAGAAAAGTAATGCTTATTGGACCACCCGGTACTGGTAAAACTTCAATGTGTATTAAAATTGCTAGACAGTTCTCAAAAACAATGCCAGTTATAGTTGCTACTGATCTTTCAGCTGTAGCTACTCATCTTCAAAGCTGTGCAAAGTCTAATATGAGAACTTTAGTAATTCTTGAAGATGCTGAATCTTGCATGTCTGGTAGGGATGGAGCTACTCATAGTAGTATACTTAATTTCCTAGATGGTATTGATCAACCTGTCAATACCAAAGGAGCTTATGTTATTATGACTACCAATCATCCAGAACGAATCGAATCACGAATTCTAAAACGACCTGGACGTGTTGATAGACTCTTTCAAGTAGGTGAACTTGAAGATCATTATGCTTTACAGTGTGCTCGTTTATATTTTGGTAATACCTTACGATATACTAATCGTACTAATAATGGTTTATCTAAAGTTGTAAATGGCTTAACTGGGGCAGAGATTAAAGAACTATCTAATTCTTCTAAAGCATATGCGGCACAAAATAGTAGAAAGCTTTCTGTAACTCTTATAAAAGAAGTAAGAAAGCTACTCTCTAAAGATTTATCTGACGCACATAGATTTGCAGAAGAAAATTCTTTGCTTGGAAAAGAAACAGAATTATTTGGTTTCGTAGATGATAGACACTATAATTAATGAAAATTGCAGCGCTATCTGATAACCATGATAATTATAACTTTGATGTACCTCCGGCTGATTTATTAATACATGCTGGAGATTTTTCTTATACAGGAAAACCAATAGAAATCTATAATTTTATAGAATGGATAAATAAACAGCCTCATGAATATAAATTATGGATTCCGGGTAATCATGAATTATCTCTTGAAGATTTTCCCTATAACATTGAAGTTATAGAAAAGGAAACTGATGCTATTTGTGTGCATAATAAAGAAATAACAATCAAAGGTATTAAATTCTTTGGATCTGCATTTACTCCTAAATTTATGAGTTGGGCTTTTATGCACAACCTGGAAGAAGCAAATAAATATTGGAAAAATGTTTCAGATACTGTAGATGTTTTGATTACACATGGCCCTCCTCTAAATTATTTAGATAGTAATTCAGAGGGAGAGCATTGTGGAAGCTTGTCTCAATATGCATATATAGAAAAAGTTCGTCCAAAAGTTAATGTATTTGGACACATTCACGAAGATTATGGACATATAATAAAGCAATGGAAGAATACTAATGAACACACTGCTTTTTATAATGTTTGTATATTAAACAGTAGATATAAACTAGAAAATAATGTTACTGTTTTTCATGTAAAGTAACTGTTTTTCATAAGGAGAACCAATATGATTCAACTTTTAATTTTAGGTGTACTAATCTTTATTGCTTTAACTGTTTATAATGGCTTTAAAGAAACAGTAGGCACTTTAGAAGACATTTTAGATAAACAATAATGAGTAAAATCCTAAAAAAGGTACCGAACATACATAGACGCGGATTTTTATACGAAAAAAAGGAGAAGGAGATGGAAAAATGTACGAAGATGAAAACAAAAGTAAAATGGGATATGATTTTTGTCTGGTTAATTGCTATTCCTTTAGTAAGTTTCTCATTCTGGTACAGTATTTATAAGTTGGCTATATGCCTATTATAGATATAGATCCAGAATTTGATGAACTTTTAACATGGTGGACTAATGAAGGTCATAAAGAACATCCATTTGGGTTACATTTTAATAAAGATGGAACACTTACTAAAATACCTAAAAGAGGAGGGATGGGTATGCAAGAACCAATAACAAGAACTCATAAGAAAATAGGTAGAAATGAACTATGCCCTTGTGGCTCTGGAATAAAATATAAGAAGTGTCATCTATGATAATATATCCATTTGATACAGTTCTTACTGCCTTTCTAGTACTGTTATTAGCAGTATCTGGCTACATTATTACATACTTAATTAATCGATTAAAAAAAAGGAATGATAATGAATCAACGTAGACGCGAACGACAAGAACAAGCTATTGAAAGACAAAAACTCCGTGATAAACGGACAAATGAAGAACAACTGGCCTTAATTAAAACGAGATCAGGAAAATCTGATAAAGAGAAACATCGTTTAGTTGCCTTAATTGAAAAGGCCTATGATGATACAAATAAAAAGAAAAATAAACAAAAAAGGAGATCAAAATGAAGAAACCTAGAGCAAACAAAGAAGTTTGGGTTAGTGTTGGAATGACTCTTAATCTTGGCAGTTATGAATCAGCAAGAGTGGATGCTGGAATTACGGTTCCAGTAGGTACTTTTGATACTGAAGAAGATGCTTTTGAGCATGGCTGGTCTGCAGTCCTTGCTGAAGTAAAAAGCAAAGCCAAAAGTATTAAAGATGAAAACATTCAAAAGAAAAATGATTCCAATGATTCAAAGCCAACATTTTAAAGCTATTCAAGCAATGAATTGGTGTATTCGTACCTATGGATTCATCAAGACTCGCTCCGTACCTATTGTACGGATTGATTCTGATTTAACTAAGGTAGATGGATGGTATAATTTTTATGAAGATACTATATTTCTTCAAAAAGAATTATCTCTCCCTAAATTAATTAAAACTGTAATACATGAGTATCAACATTATTTAAAACACTCTGTAAAAGAGTTTGAGTATTATTATAATGTTGGATACGATTACACGAATCACCCTTTTGAAATAGAAGCTGAAAAAATTGCAAAAAAAGATTGGATTAAATGTAAAAATGACTTAAATTTGGAGATAGAAAATGGAGACAAATAATCTAGTTGTTCAACTAAAGATTAAATTAATTGACAACAAGGGTACTCGTAAATATAGTAATATAAAAATTCAAAATGAAGATGCTACTAATAATGTACAACTTCAGATTGGTGAATCTACAAACTTATTTGTAGATGGACAATTGCTATATAAAGCATTAAAAGTTTTGACAAATAATAAAGAGGAATAATGAAATGCCTACTAAAAAACAAAAAGAAAATAAAACATCAACTAAGAAACGTGCAGGAAGAATCAAAACAGCACCAAGACGGAAAACGTCAGAGCGTAGAAGAAGTAATCCAGGTGATGTATTTTGGACAAAGGTTGTAAACGGTTTTAAAAAGTTGTTATCACCAGCATTTAAAAAATAAAGAGGAATAACGAAATGTCTACTAAAAAACAAAAAGAAGATAAAACATCGGATGCAGCTCCTACAAAAATAGATGGATCAGAGTTAGACAAGCTTAAAAAATTTGATATGGACATGCGTTCCATAATTCAAATGTTAGGTGAAGCTAGTCTAGAGAAAATCAATGCAGAAATTCGGTTAGAAAGTGTTGCTAAAAGAATTACAAATGTAGAAACTTCTTATACTACCTTATTAACAGAGCGAGACATATATACTTCAGAACTTACTGAAAAATATGGAGAGGGCATTAGAATTGACCCGACCAGTGGTGATATTTTAACATAGATTGACATATCTTAAAGGTAACAGTGGAAATACTGTTACTAATTATCACTGAAGAAATATCAATGAAATATCTATTAAAATACATTAATTGGAGAAAAAATTATGAGTTGTACAAAATGCGGTAAATTAATTATCGGAGATCTTGATTATTATTCTAGACAACATGATAAAAAAGTTACCCTAGGAAGAAAGCTTGGCCAACATGCTAATTTCTGTGAAGAGTGTGGAATTTTTATAATGTGGTCAGATTCAGCTCCGAAGCCTGCTAAAAAAGCTGAGGCTAAGGAAAAACCTAAAGCTAAAGAAAAATCTAAAGCTCCTGTAAAATTAGCTAAAAAAGACGAAGCTAAACTTCCTGCAAAATCAGCTAAAAAAGACGAAGCTAAACTTCCAGACGAATCTTGGGCTAGGACCGATTTATTTGGATATCTGGACAAAGCTGGTACAAAATATGATAAAAAGGAACCTAAAGCAAAGTTATTAGAACTTGCTATTCCTGGCATATTAGATACTGCTGAAGAAAAAGCTGCAAAAAAGTCTAAATAGTCAGAATATCATGTTACTCGATGACATTCTTCAACTTAATGAAGAATTGGAAATATGTTCTGAAGAAGAACCTGAAAAATTTGCAAAAGTAATAAATGCTTTAGCTAATATCTATACGGCTGTCAGACTAGTTTCTGAACAAAAAATGCAAATAAATAGTGAAGAGCTAGAAGAATTATTAACTGAAGCTTTTACTGAAAATTGGAGAATGGATGAAGAAGATTATTTCAACTCTAATTGGAGATTTAAAGATAAAGTCGGCGAAGCATAATAAACCTTTATGCCAAAATTGCAAGAGACCTGCTCTATATGAGTTTACTGATATAGGCAGGTCTCTTGCTTTTTGTTGTCAATCTGATATTTGCTATGAAAAAATTAGAAAACTTGTTGATAACCTGTTAAAGACACTTGTGCCTTGATAGGTATACTTGTCTTTAACTAAACCAAAAGGAGACCAGCAATGGCTAAGTACACTGCACTTGCGAATGGTTTACTTTTTACTAATGGCTATAAAAAGGAAACGAAACAACCTGATTATGTTGGTTCGGCCGAATTAGCCAATGGTTCAATAGTAAGCCTGTCAGTCTGGAAGAAAGGTGAGGATAAAAACGGTAACGATTTTATGTCTTTCTCTCTTCAAGAACGCAACGATACAGAGTCTGATACTTCAGACAGTAAGTAATTTAAGTACTTACTTATAGTATTTAAAGGGGCTAATTTATCTAAATTAGCCCCTTTATCTTATATAATAATAAAACCTTGACATATCTATTTAGGTGTTGTAAATTTAGTTAACTATTAGGAGGTTAAAATGTCAGAAATGTATTCTCGTACTGAAAATAATGCTCTGCAATTCGCAGACACATTCAATACAAATTTAGATCTATTTTCAAGAATAGGTGCTATGCGCGATGCACATGAATCTCAAATTCTTTCTTTTTATAAGAAAGCTTTTAATGAAGATTCTAACCTCGCTACCAGAATTTTATTCTGGGCCAGAGCTGCAAGAGAAGGAGCAGGTGAACGTAAAGTATTTCATACAGTTCTTGCTAGATTAGCAAAGCAATCTCCGCAATTTATTACGGATAATGCAAAGCTTATAGCAAAGCTTGGATATTGGAAAGACCTAATTCCATACTTTTGGATTCAAGGAGTTCCTGAAGCATATGCAACTGCTATTCGTAATGTCGATAGACTTGCTTGTAAATGGGCTCCTAGAAAAGGAACTCATGCTAAACAATTACGCGATTGTCTTAAATGGACAAACAAGGAATATCGTGTTTGGCTAAAAGAAAATTCAGAAACAGTAGAACAACATATGGCTAGCAAAGCTTGGTCTAATATTGCTTATTCATCTGTACCTGGCGCAGCTTTAAGAAAGTATAAGAAAGCTTATGATAAACATGATCCAGCTAGATTTGAAGCATGGAAGCTTGATAAAAGCGAAAAAGCTTCAGTTTCTGCTTCCTATCCCCATGATATATTTAAACTTCTGTATAGATTAGAGTGGGAAGATATAGAAGTAAAAAATCCAGATATAGCTCTTGCACAAAAACAATGGGATAATTTACCTGACTATGTAAAAGAAGGGGAAAATATTCTACCAATGTGCGATGTTTCTGGATCAATGGATGGTTTACCAATGATGATTTCCGTTAGTTTGGGTCTTTATTTAGCAGAAAAGAATAAAGAATCTTTTAAAGATACTATATTAACTTTTTCTTCGTCCCCAGAATTACTTAATTTAAGTAAGATTTCGGGACTGAAAGAAAAGTTTAGTACGATTCTTAATGCAAATTGGGGCATGAGTACTGATTTTGAAAAAGCATATCATCTTATTTTGGATACTGCAATTTCATTTAATGTACCAAAACAATCAATGCCCACTATGCTATTAGTATTATCTGATATGCAATTTAATCAAAGTCAAAGAGGTAATAGTACACCTCATTTTGATTCAATGAAACAATTATTTGAAGATGCAGGTTATGTACTTCCGCGTATTGTATTCTGGAATTTACGGTCCAGTACAGTTGCAGGAAGTCCAGCAACTGCTAAAGATGATAATGTGGCATTAGTTAGTGGCTTTAATCCGGTATTAATGAAAGCAATTCTTGCAGTTGAAGAATTTAATCCGTTTGAAGTTATGCTAAAATCACTAGAAAATATTGTTATAAATCCTGACAATTTACCTGATGTATTCAATTATACAACACCTCCTTCCAGCATACGAGAATATGATGATGAAAGTGATTGGGATTGGTAACATAATAGTAACCCCACAGCACTCAAAACCTATACAGATAAGAGTGTGTTAAGGAGAGTGGAAGAATATCATATGAGGGTTACCGAAAGGTTCGAAATATGAGAAGGTACCACTATTCCTGGCACACATTAACTTAATAACCTTACAGCATATCAACTATTATAAGCAAACAAGCAAAAAAGGCACAATAAAGGGATGCTTTGAAAACTTTCTTATGAGGTTAGCGAAAGTTTTTAAAAGTCTAGTGAGTAGAAGTATTCCTTGTGCTTTTAATTATGAAACATTTACATATAAAATTATTAAGTAGAATTGATAAATTAACAAAAAAGCTTGATGTAAATATAGTTCGATATAATAAAGGACTTAAAGCTTATACTGCTGATTCTTGTGAAACATCTCTTAAACCTATTACAACTAAAGATAACTATACTAAGTTGTATGGTGTAAATGAGATGCTTAAAATTCCTATTAAGAATGTTAATGTAGAGTTTAAGCAACTTTACAGAAAAATAACTGCTAAAACACATCCTGATAAACTTAAGAATAATTCAAAAGTTGACATATATGTTAAAGCAGTTAATTCTGTTAAATATAATAATTGGTTTTATCTAATTGATATAGCAAAAGAATTAAATATAGATCTTCCTCCATTAAATACTAGACAAATAAAATGGTTAATTTTATTGTCTGAAATTATAGAACAAAAACTAATAATCTTAAAAGATTCTATTGGTTGGCAATATTGGAGTAAGAATAAAAAAGAAAGAATTTATTTTCTAAGTGAACAATTAAAAACAAAAGAAACAAAATTACTATGACTAAATTAAATATAGGCATAACCTTAGCAATTACAACTGCAGAAGAATCGATGTTTGTAACTGGTATCATTCAAAATGTAATGAATTTAGCAAAAGTATTATCAAATAGTACTAAAGATTACAATATTGTACTTTTTAATACTGCAGAAGAAGAACCTGGTACAGATTTACTTCTAAATTCAGAGCCTATTTGTAATGTACATTCTTTGCCTATGTTTACATATAGTTCAATATTTAGTATGGATATTGATGTTCTATTTACTCTTGGGGGTGAGCTGCGTGATACTGATATCCCACTATTAAAAGCAAAAGGAACAAAAGTAGTATATTATAATTGTGGATCTAGATATCAATTACATATATTAGATGTGGTATTTAGAACTAAAAAAGAAGTTACTGGAGTACGTAGTTACAGTCATCTTTATGATGCATTTTGGACTATTCCACAAGTAGTTCCTAGTCATTTCTATCATAAAATTATGCATAGAATTGATCCAATAGTTATACCATTTGTTTATGATAATATATTTTTAGATAAATTTATTGAAGAAAATAATCTTCCAAATAAAGCAAGATATATTCCAAAAAAAGAAGCTAAACGAATTTCAATAATGGAAGTAAATAGGGAATGGATAAAATATTGGTTATATCCTGCAATGATTACAGAATTAGTTTACAGACAACATCCTGAATTAATCAGACAAATTTCTATAAATAATGCATATCATTTAAAAGAAAATGCAGAATTTAACCATGCTTTAAATCAACTCGATGTATGGAATACTGATAAAGTTCATAGATATATAAATGGATGGTATCCTACGCCAAGTTTTTTAGAAGCATACACTGATGTAGTGGTATCTCATCAAGAGAATAATCCACTAAATTATTTTTATTTAGATGCTCTATACTTAGGCTATCCCTTAATTCATAATGCGTCTTTAATTAAAGAAGCAGGTTATTATTATAACGATTATGATGGAGAAGAGGGCGCTCATCAACTGATTACAGCTTTAAAATATCATGATAAGAATATAGAAAAATACGAAGAACAAAGTAAAAAAACTTTATGGAGATTCTCCGTAAATAATCCTGAAATAATTGAAAAATATGATGATCTTATATTTGATTTATTTCTAAAAAAGAGATAATACATGACACACAATAACTGGGAAACTCAACGAACAGAAATTGCAACGTGGCTTTCTGGCTGGACTGGAATGATTAAAAAATGGATTGATCGCATTTTAGATAATGATGATCATGACATCAATAAAAATAAGATTATAGGAGTAATTTCTGAATGGATTGAATATCTTGAAGAAACGAAACTTAAGATTATGAAAATGAGCGATACTAAGCCCATAGAAACAGAAGATGATGTCAAAGATTCAGTCAAGTAACACTTTCTCTAATTGGGATCCAAAACCAACTGAAATTTCAAGTTCATGGCAATGTGATACTTTAACTACTGTAATAGCACTTAAAGTATTAAATGATATAAAAGAACTAATTAAAACATCTCCAAATGATATGGAACTTGGTGGTAAAATTAGACAATTATGGAATGAACTTGTTGAAGACGATAAAAAGCGGCTATAAATGGTACGAACTATATTTGGTAATAAAAAATCTAATAGAATAGATAAATTTAGTGAAAAATATTCAGAATCGAATGTTTTTTGGGAAAAAGCCAAAATAATTATGTGGCTTGTATTGGCAGCACTTTATATGTACTTCATAATCAAACCTCAAACATTTTTTAAATAGAAAGAGTTATAAATGAAATATTTTAGTATTGATATTGAAACTTCAGGCTTAGATCCGAATATAAATAGTATTTTAGAATTTGCAGCTATCTATGAAGATACAACAGTTCAATATTCTTATGAAGAAATTCCAAAATTTGAACGAATTATAAATTATCCTGCAATTGTTGGCTCTTTTGGAGCTTTACACATTAATAGAAGATTAATTAAAATACTTGCTTCTATGCAAAATTACTGGGGTCCTGATAAACAAGATTATATGGTAAAAAATAATATTATAGGATTGGCAAGACTTGTAGATCATTTTTATGACTTTGCATATTCTTGTTTAAGTTCTTATACAGATAAAAAAGTAACTAATCAAGACGGATCTCTTACAATTAATGTTGCAGGTAAAAACTTTGGAACTTTTGATAAACTTTTTATCGAAAATATTGCTGGTTGGCAAGATAAAGTAAGAATAGCTCAACGTGTAGTAGATCCAGCAATTTTATTCTATGAAGCGGCTGATGCAAGATTACCAGATTTATCTCAATGTAAACAGAGAGCAGGCATTAAAAGTGATGTTACGCATAAAGCAGTAGACGATGCTTGGGATGTTATAGAATTATTAAGAATTAAATTAGGAAAATAATGAATAATATAAAAAGAATACTTGCTATAGTCCTCTATCATTTAAATGAAGTTTAAAAGAACTAAAGAATATCAAAGCAAACTGCTTATTGAAGGTCTCGATGATAAAAAAGTTTATCAAGATGCTGATATTATAATTAAAAAGGATTGGAATAAAGCTGGAAAACTAAGAGCTTATTGTTCACAAGTAAATAGTTATCTACAGTTTCCTGGATTCTTAAGAATATATAATAAAAAATATATAGCAGATATTGTAGAAGTTATTCCTAAAAATCGACAAAGATTTTTCAGAGTTATGAAAAATAGTATAAGAGATATTGGATCTAATGAACTATCAGGATAGAGAAAACAAAATAAGTAAAAGATAAAGAAAATGAGTAAAACAATAAAGAAAACCATCTTAGATGTATTAGAGGATTTTGCTGAGAGACAACCGAATTTAAGTTCGTCCGCAGCTAGAGAAACTATAGCTAAAAGACTTCACGATGCTCTCTTCGGAGAGTTTACTCCGGACGACTATCCCTACAATATAGAATCTGGGGCTGGCCGAACAGAGGAAGAAATGGATGCTGTGCAAACAGCTATAAATAAAGATTGGGATGTAATAAGTCAGCAGAAGGAAAGTATTTCTCCTGATCTTAATTATGGTACAAAAATGGGCACAACCTATTCAATAGTGGAAAACTTAGGATGGGCAGCAAAGAATAAAAAACAAAAAAAGATTGGAGAAGTTATTATCTTTGAAGGTGAAATAAAATGATATCTGTCAATAAATCAATGGCGAGAGTAGTATTTGTAATAATGATGTGGGGGGTTTTTTCTCTTAATAAAACAGTAGGAGATGCTACCCAATCAAAATTGTTTGATGAAAAGATAAATTTATTAGAAGAAAAAATAAATTT
>Ga0066863_10000281_pt1 | contig 23512 bp, 18 predicted proteins | sample ETN02SmetaG_2_FD_65495 | JGI IMG/M metagenome (GOLD analysis project Ga0066863, IMG submission 65495) | Marine microbial and viral communities from oxygen minimum zone, Eastern Pacific Ocean - ETNP2014F10-02SV253 | ecosystem: Environmental > Aquatic > Marine > Oceanic ...
AAGACCCCGACAAGATGTAGTAAAAGATTTGGTCTTTTCTACCCTTGCGGGGTCTATAGAGAGATTTAAAGGAATCTCCCCGAAAACCTAGGCCTTGTCGCCCTCAGCCTCAGCCTCAGCCTCGAGCTTCCGAGCCTCAGCCTTGAGCTTGCAAACCTCAGCCCAGAGCTTGTCGCCCTCAGCCTTGAGCTCGCGAGCCTCAGCCTTGAGCTTGTCAGCCTCAGCCCAGAGCTTGTCAGCCTCAGCCTCGAGCTCGCGAGCCTTCTCATTCTTGTATGGCATAATCTGTGTTCTCCTGGGTTAGGGTTGAAAGGACGGCAAACTCGTTTAAATTTATCTAATTAGTATTATATATTAGTTTTATAGAAAAGTCAAGCTGTGGACCCGACAGGATTCGAACCTGCGACCTCCTCAGTGCAAATGAGGCGCTCTACCAACTAAGCTACGGGCCCAAGCAGAATTATTTTAGAACATATGACCTTTAATGCAACTATTAACACCCTCTTGGCTTGATTTATCTTTTATGGTATTATCAGCTGTGAAAGGTATTTAAAAGTTTAATTATATAAGAATATAGTTATGGCTGAAGTAAAAGCTCTCTGCATGAAGTGTAGGGACGGAAATAATAAGCCCACAATGCAGACCATGAATAATCCTCAAGTTGAGGAAAAGGAAGGCAAAGGCGGAAGCAAGCGATATTCCGCAAAAGGCAAGTGTGCCAATTGTGAAGGAAATGTCTTCAAGTTTCTTTCAAAGGATGACGCGGACAAGCTTAGGTAATAGGATATTGAATAGTTTAAAAGGAAAGTCTTGGATGTTTTTGTCCGAGATTTTTCTTTTAAAAAGATTTCATCTAAATTTTCTGTGGCGTATTTCTTTAAGCGAAATCTAATTTGGTGGACCATGCCGGACTTGAACCGGCCACCTCACCCATGCCATGGGTGCGCTCTACCAGATGAGCTAATGGCCCGTTTATAATCTAGAAGCAACTTCTCTTTCTAGTTTTTCCACAAGTTGATTAAATGAAAGTTCGTTAGCTTTTCCATCTCTTCCTTCAATTTTCAATATTTCTGATTCCTCTTCCTTGTCGCCGATTACCATGTAGTAGGGAACTTTTTCTGATTTAACCCTACTTATCTTTTTACCCAAAGTATCATTATTTTCATCAACTTCAACCCTAAAACCTTTCTTTTTCAAATTCTCGCAAACTTTCCAAGAATACTTATTATGACTTTCTGAAATAGGCAGAATTCTGATTTGTTCTGGTGAAAGCCAAAGAGGGAAGTTGCCCGCAGAATGTTCTAAATAAACACTTAGAAATCTTTCTAAAGAGCCCATGATTGCCGCATGAAGCATTACTACTCTTTCTTTCTTTCCCTTTTCATTAATACATGTTAAATCAAAATTCTCTGGCATATTTCTATCAACCTGAAGGGTAGCCACTTGCCATTCTCTTCCTAACGAGTCCTTTGCATCAAAATCGATTTTAGGACCATAAAAAGCAGCAGCTCCAACATCAGTGGTGTAATCAGCATTTCTTTCTTTTAGCCACAACTTTAGATTCTCAATAGCACTATCCCAAGTTTTTACATCACCTAGAAATCCATCCATGTTTTCTGGGTCATGTGTTGAAAGTCGTAGTTTTAATTCAAAACCAAAAGCTTTATAAAAAGCTTCTATAATATCCCAGATTTTTAGAGCTTCTTCCTTAACCTGAGATTCCCTACAGAAGACATGGGCATCATCTTGTGCAAAAGCTCGAGTACGAGAAAGTCCATGAAGTTCACCTGTCTGCTCATCTCGATAACACATTGTTGTGTTAGCATACCTCTGTGGCATATCTCTATAACTCCAAGATTTTCTAGCAAAAATTTGAGTATGATGAGGACAATTCATTGGTTTAATGGCGAATTCGTGTCCTTCTCTCGTTTTTATCCTAAACAAATCATCTCCAAATTTTTCCCAATGCCCGCTTTTTATATACAAATCTTTTTTTGTAAGGTGGGGGATTTCGACTTTCTTATACTCTCTTTCCTTTCGAAGTTCCCAAACAAAATCATCAAGCAAATGTCGCAATGTTGTTCCCTTGGGAGTCCAGAGAGGAAGTCCGGAACCAACTAAATCTGAAATTGTAAAAAGGTCTAATTCTTTACCAAGCTTTCTGTGATCCCTTTCTTTAGCCTCTTCCATTCTTTTGAGGTGTTCATCAAGTTCTTTTTTTGTTTCGAAAGCAACCCCGTAAATTCTGGTAAGCATCTTATTATTTTCATCTCCTCGCCAATAGGCTCCAGCAATGTGAGTTAACTTGAATCCATCAGAGTTAATATCTTTGGTTGGACTCTCAACATGTCCGCCTCTACACAAATCCTCAAAATTTCCTGATTTATAAATGGTTATTTTCTCTCCCTTTCCATCAATTTCATCAATTAATTCCTGCTTATAGAGATTGTTTTTATAAAAATCTTTGGCCTCTTTTTTATTCAATTCTCTTGGCTCAAATTCTTTCCAAGAGGGAAGGAGCTTTTTCATTTTCTTTTCAATTTTTGGCAAATCCTCATCCGAAATTTTTACCTGACCAAAATCAAAGTCGTAATAGAAACCATTTTCAACAGCGGGCCCAATTGAGGGTTTGGCGTCAGGATATAGCTCCTTAATGGCAGCAGCCAAAAGATGTGCCAAAGAGTGTCTGAATTTCTCTTCGTTGTCTTCATTCATATTTTAAATTCTAACAAAATATAGCTAAAACAAAAAACTCCGCCGAAGCGAAGTTCTTTGTTGCCCTTTTTCACTAAGTCCTCTAAAAAAGAACTTAATGTGCTAAGAAGCATGGTTAGATAGTACTCCCAAATTTACGATTGTCAAAATTGACTTTACAAAAACCATGATTTACTATAATAAATAGGGCGGAGGGTAATCGTCGTCGGGTGCAGGGTCCCTCCAACCCTCTTTCTAGCCTTCTTTGGGGGTCTCTCACCGCTCTGCACCCGCCTCATGCCGTCCTTTTAAAGGGCGGCCTTTTCTTATAAAGCCTTAACAGCTTCGGTTATGATGCTTATTCCGCCATTTCTATCAGAAACTCTGCCTTTAATTGAAATACAACTATCTCCTTTTAAAAATTCTGCATATTTTCTATAAACTTCTGGGAAAGCCACAATCTCAATTGAATCATTAAAGTCAGAAAGTTTTATAAACGCCATTCTACCCCCTCTCTTAGTCAGTATTTCTTTAACATCATCGACAATACCAGAGACAACTGTAATCATTCCTTCTTTAAATCCTTCTTTTGTTCGATTAATAGTGTATTCAGTTTTTTCAAGTTTCTCTCTATATTTATCAAGAGGATGTCCGGAAATATAAAGTCCAAGAAGTTCTCTTTCCCACGCCAATCTCTCTTCTTTTGTAGCTGGTGGAGCCTCATCAAGCTTTAGTTCAGGTAGTGATACTTTTTCTTCCACTCCAGTAAAAAGAGAATCTTGTCCTTCTGGAGCACTATTGCTCTCCTTACTATATATCAAAAGTTTATCAAGATTGGCTAAAAGTTTTCCTCTTTCACCAAATTCATCCATAGCCCCACTTTTGATTAATGCTTCTAAGGATTTTTTATTTAAATTTTTATTTTTGATTCTGTTTAAAAAATCTTCAATCGATTTAAACTTTCCATTATTCATAACCTCATCTTTGATTGATTTTCCTATCCCTTCTCCGAAATTCTTTATTGAATAAAGTCCAAATCTGATAGCTTCAACCTCTTTAGCCTTTTCTGCAAGCTTTCCATCTTTATCTACAACCGTGAAATATCCCAAACTCTCATTTATATCGGGAGGTAAGACCGGGATTTTTAGTCTCTTTGCCTCGTTAATTGCCTCAGCTATTTTTTCAACATCTCCCGAATCTGCCGTCATGACAGCCGCCATGTATTCAACAGGATGATTAGCTTTCATATATGCTGTTTGGTATGCAGTTCGTCCATAGCTGACAGAATGTGCTTTATTGAATCCATAAGCCGCAAAGGGCTCAATCCAGTTCCATAATTCTTCTGCTTTAGACCTTTTCCATTGACATGTTTTAATAACACCGTCTATAAATTTATCTTTTTGTTCAGCCATTAATTTAGGGATTTTCTTTCCAACCGCTTTTCTAAATTTATCAACTTCAAGCCAAGAGTATCCCGCCAATTCATGAGCAATCATAAGAAGATCGTCTTGATAGACTAAAACACCGTAAGTTCTTTTAAGGATTGGTTCAAGAAGCGGATCAAAATATGTAATGAGTTTTGGATTATGTTTTCTTTTTATAAAAAGGGGAATAAATTGAAGCGGTCCAGGTCTGTATAAGGCAACCATGGCGTTAATGTCATCTATGGTTGTGGGCTTGAGTTCTTTTAGAAATCTAGTTACGCCTTGGCCACTCAATTGGAAAAGTCCCATAGTTTCTCCTTTAGATAAAATTTCAAAAGTTTTTTTATCATCAAGTGGAATATTATTTATATCCATGTCAATATTCCTGATTTTCTTAACACGTCTGATAGTATCTCTCAAAATTGACAAGTTTTTTATTCCAAGGAAGTCAAATTTCAGAAGCCCCGCTTCCTCAACAGAATGCATGTCATATTGAGTGATGACCCCTTTACCTTTCGGATCGATTTGAAGAGGGACATATTCCACTAAAGGTTTTGGAGAAATAACAACACCTGCTGCATGAACACTAATATGTCTGGCACACCCTTCTATTTTTTTGGCCATATCTATTATTTTTCTTACATCTTCTTCGCTCTTGTACATTTTTCTCAAGTCCGGCTCTTGTTCCAAAGCGGTATCAATTGTCATTGGAAACCCTTGTGAGCCAAAAGGAATTAATTTTGCAATTTTGTCTCCCATATTATATTCGTATCCCATAGCTCTAGCTGTGTCCCTAACTGCTCCTCTGGCCATCATTGTCCCAAATGTCCCAATTTGAGCTACGTTTTCTTCACCATATTTCTCTTTGGCGTATTGTATGACCTCGTCTCTTCTGTTGTCGGCAAAATCCATATCAATATCTGGTGGAGACGGTCTGTCCGGATTCAGAAATCTTTCAAAAGGAATATTGTAATCGAGAGGATTAATATCTGTGATTCCAGCAAGATAGGTAACAAGAGAGCCAGCAACAGAACCTCTGATATTTGTTAAAATTTTATTTTGATGGGCAAAACTCATTAAATCTCCCACCACTAGAAAATATGGAGAATACCCTTTTGTTTTAATAATTTCCAACTCGTATTCAATACGCTCCTTTAATTCTGGTGTTTTTTTAAGCTCTCTTTTTTTTATGCCATCATAAACGAGTTTTCGAAGTTCTTTGTTTGCATTGGAATCCTTAGGAAGGTCTATGCTTGGAAAAACCCATTTTCCAAGCTCAAGTTCCAAATTGCATTTTTTAGCAATCTTAGAAGTGTTTTCTATGGCTTCCGGTGTATCTTCGAACTGCTTTTCGATAGTATCTTTGTCTACAAAAGAGAAGTCCTCATTATTATTGGTTAATCTATTATTATCTCCAAAATCAGCATGTGTCTGGATTGAGACTAGAGTGTTTCTAGCATCCCTGTCCTCAGGGTCTAGGTAGAAGAATTCTTGGCATGCGACCAATGGGGTGTCTGTATTTACTGCTATCTTTTTTATTTCTTTTTGCAAATTCTGATGCCCGTCGATTTCTGGATGAGATGAAATTTCCAAATAGTAGTCATCCTTAAATATTTTCTTGTGTTCCTCTATTACCTTTTTAGCATTTTTAAAATCATGGGTCTTTAAATTGAAAGTCACTTCACCACTAAAGGAGGGATTTATAGCAATCAATCCTTCGGAGTATTTTTCCAAAAGCTCCCTGTCAATTCTTGGTTTGTAATAAAATCCTTCCAAATGCCCCTTGGTGACAAGCTTTATTAAGTTTTTGTAACCTTTTTCATTCTTGGCCAAAAGAACTAGTCTATATCTTCTATTATCAATTCCAGCATCCTTATCAGTTCTTTTTCGTAAAGCAACATGAAAATCGACTCCAACAATTGGTTTAATTTCCGCTGCTCTGCATTTTTTATAGAATTCAATTGCCCCATACATATTTCCGTCATCGGTCAAGGCAATACTTGTCATTCCTGCCTTTTTGGTGGCCTCTATAATATCGTCTATTTTGGGTAGAGCATTGAGCAGAGAATAATGACTATGTGTATGTAGATGGACAAAATCTCGACTCATGATGATGCTATTATATCAGACATGGCTATTCGATTTACAGCTGGTATAGATGAAGCGGGCAGAGGGCCAATTGCCGGTCCTGTCTGTGTTGGAATGGTTGTTATGAGAAAAGGCAATGAGAAGTTTTTAAAAGGAATTAAGGATTCAAAAAAACTTTCAGAAAAGAAAAGAGAGGAGTGGTTTGAGAAAATTAAGCAGTTAAAAAAAGAAGGGAAGCTGGATTTTTGTTACAAAATGGTTAGCAACAAAATTATAGATAAAAAAGGAATTGTTTTTTCAGTCCAATTAGGGATTGAAAAAAATTTGGATGGAGTCAAATCAAGTACAAAAATTTTATTGGACGGAAGCTTAAAAGCACCAGCAAAATTTAAGAGTCAAAAGACGATTATAGGAGGGGATAATAAGGTGAAAGTAATTTCTGCTGCTTCAGTTGTGGCTAAGGTAATGAGAGATAAAAGAATGAAGCTCTTAGCGAAAAAATATCCAAGATACGGTCTCGAGAAACACAAAGGATATGGGACAAAAGAGCATTATAAAAAAATCAAGAAATTTGGTTTGAGCAGGGTCCATCGTAAATCTTATATAGACCCTATATAGTAGGCTGGCACCAAACTATCACTACATTAATCTCCGATTTATTTTAATGCTTGATACCTAATACATAGTGCAGTATACTTTTTTTCTATGTCAGTACGAATGAGACACACAAAGGGGCATACTGGGAACAGGCGTTCTCATCATGCCCTAGAAGAACCACGGTTGGCAAAATGTACCGACTGCGGAGAAATGCATCTAAAACACAGAGTTTGTGAGAACTGCGGGAAATACCGAGGCAGGGTTGTTATAGATGTAGAAAAGGAAATCCAAAAGAAAGAAGAAAAGGCCAAAAAGAAGCAAAGAGAAATGGAACAGACTGGTTTGAAGAAAGATACAAAAAAAGGAACCGATAGAACCGAAGAAGCTCCTAAAAAAATTGGAGAAGCAATAGAAAACAAAGACGCTCCAAAACCTCTAAATCCACAAGAGCTGTCTCATAATTAGTGCGGGGCTACAACGCTCGGACGGACCATTTATTCTTTAATATAGACAAAGAGTGTTTCAAAATTGGGAGTTTTGGAAACATTAGGATATGTTATGACTTCTTCTATTGGTTGCCAATTTTGAAAATGGGATGTGTTCGTTATAACAACTGTGCCCTGCCGCAATTCTTTCTGCAATTTCTTTTCCAAAATTGGCATAAGATCGTACCACAGATAGGTGTATATCACGTCTGCATTACGCAAATCAGTTTTGAAAATGTCTTGCTTTTGAAAATGAATTCTGCACCCCAAAATCTTACTTTTCAATTTAGCAAAAAAAATTCTTACCGCACTATTATCTATCGCTTGGATTTCAAGATGAGGTAAAATTCTTTTCATCCGCAATGATAATATGCCGTGGGCGCAACCCAAATCGTAAAAAGTTTTCGCATTTGGTTTATATTTCTGTATAGTCTTTGCCAACGCTCTTGTTCCCCGTCTACTTGTGGGTAAATCGTGCCCCCAGACCAAAGATTCTATTGCCAAGATGAGAAAAAGAGGCAACGCAATTACGAATAAAACCAAAATGAGAAAAAGTAAAATGTAAACCAATAATGTCATAGGTAATATTTGAAAAACATATTAACAAGAGCGTTAGCTACATTTTGTGGATTTCCAGATGACGGAAAGTGATGCATTTCAATACACGGTAAGCTGTTTAGCTCCAATATTGCACACTGCTGATTATGCCATGAGTTTGAAATATTGGGAACAAGAAAGTCCATTCCGACCAAATAAATATCAAAAAATTTTGCTATATCTTTGAAAAGTTGGATATTATCGGGGTGAACTATATCTGTGATCTCGGCAAGATCACCGCCTAATTTCAAAAATGGGTTTTTCTGCAGATACACAATCTCACCTCTTTTCGGCACAGTCTCTAGGTTATAATTCTTTTCTGCGAGCAGCTCCTTTGATGTTTCGTCAATAACAAGTTTGTACAAAGTAAAATCTTTTTGGCGAGGCTTGCCCCTTTTTTTACTGCTGTTCTTCTTTTCTATCAACTGCTGAATTGTTGAATTGCCATCACCAATAATGTTTGCTGGGACCTGTTTAACTACAGCCACAAAATCAAAATCAACGACCGTAGCTCTATAGACGAATGAATTTTCGATAAACCTTTCAACAACAAAGGCGGGCGAATAAACGATTGCTTTATTGATTGCTTTCAACAATTCATCTCTACTTCTTATGTTTGTCGTAACGTGTCTCGCCACCGAACCGCTACGAGGCTTTACAACTAACGGAAAACCAAGTTCATCGCTTCCAAATTTTAATGTGCGGCTTTTCTGCCAAAACCAAAAAGATTTCCCTTCGGCAATCGGGAACCCGCCTTTTTTGAGATGTTTTTTTGTTTTCTGTTTACAGTCAACGAACGATACATCGTATTTACTAACATGTTCGGCAACTGGCAGACTTTCAAAACGAATCTCTTGCCCGTTTATTTTGCTGCAAAAATGATTGGTGTAGCCTACAGGCCCTTTTGCAGCTAGGAACTTTACGCCTCTTTTTCTTGCCGAATCTATAAAACAAGCCGAGCGCATTTGAATTTCGGAGGATAAAAAATCATCTCTCATTTTTATCAAACCAATCCATAGAAAAACCTTCTCGAAGACGAGATCAAACCAAGAATTAAACTTTCTTGAAAGGTGCAATCTTGGCAGCAGCGAGTTCGTTATTTCTTCAAGCCAAGTACTTAAATGGTAAGCGGAATGCATTTCACAATCAGGACAGTAATATTTTTTCATCGTTATTTTGATTATAGAAAATATGGACTATTTTTAGAAGCTTGCAAAGAGAGTAAAACTTGTATTAGTATTGTCGTAGAGCATACTCGTCCTTTTCTTGAGATGCTCTTGGAAATATGGCTAACAGGCACCTTTCAAGAACAGTAGTTCTTCAAACTCTCTTCGAATGGGATTTTGGTAGTTTAAGTGAAGAAAAAACTGAAGAATCGTTGCTTCGCAACGCTAAAGAATTTGCCCCCGGAATCGGGGATTTGTCATTTATGGAGAATCTTTTGCATGGAGTACTTGAAAAAAAAGAGGATTTAGACGAAATAATAAAAAAAGCAGCACCTGATTGGCCACTTGAAAAAATTTCTCTCTCTGACAGAAATGTCCTCCGAATCGGACTTTACGAACTTCTTTTTGCAGACAAAAAAGAAGTGCCGGCAAAAGTTGCCATTAATGAAGCAATTGAGATGGGTAAAACTTTCGGCGGAGACAATAGTGGGAAATTTGTTAATGGAGTTCTTGGTAGCGTTTATAAGGAAATAGGAGAACCCGGGAAAAATGAAGTCTCTAAGAAGAAAAAAATAGAAGATATTCCTTATGAAAAAATGCCTGTTATTAAACTCGGTGGAGCCGTTGTTTATGCCAAAGAGGGAGATAATGTTTATGTGGCTCTAGTGCACGATATTTTTGGTCACTGGACTCTTTCTAAAGGAAAGTTAGAAAAGGGGGAGAATATTGAAGAGGGTACAAAGAGAAAAATTAAAGAGAAAATTGGACTTGATATAGAGATAAAAGAAAATATTGGAGAGAACGAATATGTTGCCGCTGACCCTGAACTAGGAAAAATAAGAAAGCATGTTACCTACTTTCTGGCTGAAGCGCCTTTCGTAGATCTAATTCAACCGCCAACTGGAGGCCTCGACGATGCTAAGTGGTTTAAATTGACCGAAATTATAGATTTGAATTTCTACGGCGACATATTGCCGATTGTGACAAAAGCAGTTAATCTATTGCTGAAAAAGTAATATGGATTTGAATGGATTTGAAAAAGAAATAGGGGTAAATTTTAATAATAAAGGACTTTTAAAACAGGCCTTTATTCACCGTTCATATATAAATGAAAATAAAGGAGAAGGTTTAGAACATAACGAGAGATTAGAGTTCTTAGGAGATGCGGTTTTGGAATTAGTTGTAACAAATTTTTTATTTAATAAGTATCCAAAAAAACCGGAGGGGGAGCTAACTTCACTTCGAAGTGCTTTAGTTAATACAACTACTCTTTCCAAAACTGCGTCAAGTCTGGGGGCGAATGATTTACTTCATCTTTCGAAAGGGGAAGGCCGAGATACAGGACGAGCAAGGCAATTTATATTGGCTAATACATATGAAGCGATTGTTGGAGCAATTTATCTTGATCAAGGTTACGATAGTGCTAAGGGATTTATTGAAAACACAATTTTCCATTTAATTGACGAGATAGTCGATAAGGAATTATGGAAAGATGCCAAAAGCCGACTTCAGGAATTGGCTCAAGAGAAATTTTCTCTAACACCAAATTATAAAGTTTCAAAAGAGGAAGGGCCGGATCATAATAGAATTTTTACTGTCGGGGTTTACTTTGGAGGAAAGTTAGTAGCTGAAGGCAGAGGGGAATCAAAACAAGAGGCACAACAAGAGGCGGCCAATAAGGCATTAGAAGTCAAAGGTTGGTAGCTATGAATCTGAAACAAATAGAAATGTCGGGTTTCAAATCCTTTGCCAAGAAATCGGTTTTGGATTTTAAGACCCCAATTACAGCTATAGTTGGCCCAAATGGTTCTGGTAAGTCAAATGTTGCAGAGGGTTTTTCTTTTGTTTTGGGCGAGCAATCAATTAAGTCTCTTCGAGGTAAAAGGGGCGAAGATTTAATTTACAACGGTTCTACTAGTGGCACTCGCGCCAACAGAGCTTTGGTAAGAGTTATTTTTGATAATAAAAAACGACTTTTAGAAATAGATTTTGACGAAGTTGTAATAGAAAGGGTTGTTCATAGGGATGGGACAAACATTTACTCCATAAATGGGAGCCAGGTTAGATTAAGGGATATAGTAGAGCTTTTAGCTGGAGCTAATATTGGTCCCACTGGACATCATATAATTTCGCAAGGTGAAGCCGATAGGATTTTAAACGTTAATCCAAGGGAAAGAAAAACTATTATCGAAGATGCTCTAGGGCTCAAAATTTATCAAATCAAAAGAAAGGACAGCGAGAGAAAGTTGGAAAAAACCGAAGAGAATATAAAACAAGTTGAATCACTTCGAAAAGAAATTAAGCCCCATTTAAAATTCTTGCAAAAGCAGGCTGATAAAATCGAAAAAACTCTTGAAATGAGGAAAGACCTCATCCAAATGTACAGAGAATATTTTAAAAGGGAGGACACTTACTTAAAAGACAAAAAAGATTACATAGAACATGAATCGAGAGAACCAAAACAAAAACTTCAAAAAATTGAAGGTGAAATCGAGAAGCTTCAAAAAGAAGTAGATAGGGAACAGGGCACTTCGGAAGAATCAAAAGATCTCAAAAATCTTGAAAAAGAAATTAATGAAGTCAGGCAAAAGAAAGGGAAGTTCATTTTGGAACTTGGTAGACATGAAGGAGAGCTTGGTTCTCTTAAAAAAATACTAGGCAATTCTGGCGACAAAAAAAGTGTTTCGATTCCCCTATCCAAAGTTCAGGATTTAATGAAGTCAGTGGAAGAGAAGATTGATTCTCTGAAAGAGGAAAGTGATGTTTCCAAATTCAAAATGGTTTTGAGCCAGATTAAGGATGTTTTTAAAAACTTTATTTCGGGCTCCTTTGGAAATGACACGGACTATGACAGTCAGATTGAAGAAATTGAAAAAAAAGTGAAGGAAACTAATGGCTCTATTGAGGGCTTAATTAGCAAGGAAAATGAGTTGAAGAGGAAATTTGATGATTTGCAAAAAGGGATTGAAGAAAACAAGGATACAAGTATTAAGGCTGAAAGGGAGTTGTTTAATATAAAAATTGAAAAGAACGAGATTTTAATGAAGTTAAGTGAGCTAAAATCGTTTAAGGAAAAAATTGATTTGGAGGAAGGGGAGTACAAGAGGGAACTGACACAGGCGGCGGTGTTAGCTGGAAGAGACGCTATTAATTTTAATGATGTGAATATTAATAACCACGAAAATCGAGAAGAACAGGATGATAGAAGAAGACAAATAGAAAAGATAAAAATTCGGTTGGAGGATGCAGGGGGTGCTTCAGGAGAAGAGATAACAAAGGAGTATAAGGAAGTCAAGGAAAGAGATGAATTTTTGAAGAGGGAAGTTGAGGATTTGGAGAAGAGTGCAAAATCGTTGAAGAAGTTGATTGGAGAGCTTGAGGAAAAGCTTGAAAATGAATTTGTTAGCGGTTTGTCAAAAATAAATGAGCAATTTCAGGATTTCTTTTCTCTGATGTTTGGAGGAGGCGCGGCTTCCCTATCTATTGTTAAAGAAAAAAGAGTTAAAGAGGAAGGCGAAGATGAAGAGGACGAGACTTCGAATGGGATTGATATTAGTGTGAATTTGCCGAAGAAGAAAATCAAAGGTTTAATGATGCTTTCGGGTGGTGAGAGAGCTTTAACTTCAATTGCCCTTCTCTTTGCAATGTCACAAGTAAATCCCCCGCCGTTTATCGTTTTAGATGAGACAGACGCCGCTCTTGATGAAGCTAATTCCAAGAAGTATGGTGATATGATAAAAAATCTTTCAAAGCATTCCCAATTGATTTTGGTGACCCATAATAGAGAGACGATGGCACGAGCGGGCGTTCTTTACGGCGTCACAATGGGTTCTGACGGAATCTCGAAGTTGCTTTCAGTCGATCTCGAAGAAGCAGTTGAAGTTGTGAAATAAAATGATAATTGAAGCTAAATCATACGGAGTGATACCAATATTTAGAGACAGGAATGATATTTATGTTCTTTTAGTTAAACACTCCAAAGGTGGTCATTGGGGTTTACCTAAAGGAACTCCAGACAAAGACGAGAAACCATTAGATGTAGCTAGAAGAGAGCTTTTTGAGGAAACTGGAATTAAGGATATTCAAATACAGAAGAAACCAACTTTTGAAGAAAAATATAGTTTTAACCTAAGTGGAAAGATTTATGATAAAACAAATACTTTCTATCTTGGTTTTGTAGACAATATGTCTTTAGGTAAAGAGTTAGATGGAATAGATGAAGCTAGATGGGTTAAGATAGGAGAAGCTAAAAATACTTTAACCCACAAATCTGCTATAGATATTATTGGACAACTAAAGGAGTTTTTAAAGAAAAAAGGAAAAATATTTTAGGGTGACCTATAAAGAGATTTATTTACTAAAGGATACAAATATTATGATTAGACCAGTTAAACTTAGTTTTCAAAAAACCATTGTGATAAAACCGATTGCCCCCTTTGATTTTGAATTGTCAGTCCGTAAGTGGGGAGGATGGGGTTGGCTTACCCCTTTCGAAGAGTTCAGGAATGGAATTCTTTGGACAGGAATGCGTTTGAAATCAAAACCCGTGGGCCTGAAACTAAAATCTCGAGGGAATATTAAAAAACCAAAAGTAGAAATTCGAGTCTTTAGTCAAAGTCGACTTAGCAAAAATCAGACAGAAAATCTTGTTAAGTCTTTGAGAAGTGTACTGACCGCAGACGAAGATATTTCAGAGTTCTATACTCTATGTGAAAAGCATCCAGTATTGCAAGAGGTCAAGAAAAATCTTTACGGGATGCATACGGGTGCCACTCAAAATCTGTTTGATGTGGCGATATTGGCAGTCACACTCCAGATGGCACCAGTCAAGCGTTCCTTGGCCATGCTCTATTGTTTATTTGAGCGCTACGGTCAAAAAATAAGGTTTGATGATAGAGAAATTATTCTTCCGCCAGTCCCCAAAACACTTGACGGAGTTAAAGAAAAAGAGCTAAAGGAGAAGTGTAAGCTCGGCTATCGAGCTAAGTTTATTAAGGCATTGAGCAAAGAGTATTTGGCAGGCGAATTCCCTGAATGGGAAAAACTGTTGGAAATGAAACCAGAGAGTGCCAAAAAAGAGTTGATGAAACTAACTGGTATTGGAGACTATTCGGCTGATATTTTGAACCCCCACCCTGGTTTCCCGATTGATATTTGGAGTGTTAAAATTTTTTGCGACCTTTTGAGTATTAAAAAAACTAAGTCCGATCGGGACATGATTCCAATTGTTAAAAGGTGGGCTGAAAAAAACTGGGGTAAACACAAGAGAATAGCTTTTGACTACATCCTACACGATCTCGAAAGTCTCAAGAAAAAGTTCGGGATTGCCGTCGGAAACTTAGCAACTGATTATACCTAATAATGTGGTTTTTGTGTTTTTATATAAAAACAAAATCTAATTCTTTTTGGTCTAAGTTGGCGCGAGTTAGTTTTACCTTAACCTCATCACCAAGCCGAAATCTTTTTTTGGTTTTCTCTCCTTGAACTGAATATTTGCTATCTGCTCTATAGAAATCATCTTTTAGACTTCCTAATCGTACCAAGCCTTCAGCACCAGTTTCTTTGAGTGATACATAAAGGCCCCAGTCGGTCACCCCTGCAATAACTGCACTAAATTCATTTCCAATTTTGTCCTGCATAAATTCAACCGTTTTATATTTTTTGGATTCTCTCTCAGCTTCAGCAGCATTAATTTCCTTTTCTGAGACGTCAAATGAAAGTTTTCTATATTTTTCCAATTCTTTTCTGGAGACTGGCTGTTCTCCTAAATGTTTTTCTAAAAGTCGATGGACTAGCAAATCAGCATACCTTCTAATAGGAGAGGTAAAATGGGTATAGAATTGAAAAGCCAAACCAAAGTGGCCGATATTTTTAACTGAATATTCTGCTTTGGCCATTGAGCGAATAAGAGTAGTTTTAACCAATTCTTCTTCCGGTTTCCCTTCAACTTCTCTAATGAGACGATTAATTTCCTTTGGGTTTACACCACCCTCAACATTAAGGTGATAGCCAAATGCTTTAAGGAAAACTGAAAGTTCTTGAAGTTTCTCTTCGTCTGGCAAGTCATGAATACGATAAACAAAAAGTTCTTGCAAATCTTTCTTCTTGCAATGCTTTTCTATATGCTCTGTTACTTTTTTATTAGCCAAAAGCATAAATTCTTCCACTAGTTTATGGGTGTCGAGACGCTTCTTTTTATATATCTTTGTTGGCTCTCCTCTTTCATCAATTTCAATTTTTATTTCGTCCCTGTTAAAAAGGATTGAACCTGCCTCAACTCTTTCTTTATTCATTTTTTGGGCAAATTCATTAAGAGTGTTTAGCTCCTCATAGAATTGTCCTTTTTTCTTATCTAAAATCTCTTGAGCTTCTTCATAAGTGAATCTTTTATTTGAGTTTATAATCGCTCTTCCAATCCAGTGGTTTTGTATTTTCATATTTTTATCAAACTCAAATACAATTGAGAAAACCAGCTTGTCTTCATTCGGATTCAAGCTACAGACATCATTTGAAAGAATCTCCGGAAGCATTGGTATAGTCCTGTCTACCAAATATACACTGAAGCCTCGTTCTCGCGCTTCTTCATCTAGAGCTGTATCCGATCTGACGTAATGAGAGACGTCGGCGATATGAACACCAATTTCATAGTTTCCATTTGAGAGCTTTTTGAAAGAAATAGCATCGTCAAAATCTTTTCCACCTACAGGGTCGATTGTGAAGGTGGGGGAGCCTCTTAAATCTTTTCTTTTCCCCATTTCCTCTTGGTTAATTTTTCTGTTGATTTCCTTAGCTTCCTTTTCTACATTTTCTGGGAAACTAAAATCAATCCCTCTGTTTAGGAGGATTGACTGCATCTCTGTTTCGTTTTCTCCTTTCTCTCCGATTATTTCTAAAACTTTGGCTTCAGGATTAATTTCAGGGTTGTCCCATTTAACAAGTTCTACCAAAACTTTTTTATTGGGTTCCAGTTTTTCAGCACCGGATTTTGGTATAAAAAAATCAAGATGAATTTTCTTGTCATCAGGAATGACAAACCATTTTCCATTTTCTTGTTCGGCTGTGCCTGTGAACTGTTTTTTCGCCCTCTCCAAAACTTTAAGAACTTCTGGGTTACCTTCTATAGAGACAACAACTTTGTCTCTATTGAGAGCAGTTTTAAGCCGGCCACTTTCTATCCTAATGCTTTCATTGTTACTAATATCAACGAAACCGGCTCCGCTTCTAGTTATTTTTATATTTCCTTCAATAGTCTTCATTCAAAATAATGATAGCAGAAGAGTTTCTTTTGTGATAATTTGGATAATAGAGGTGGTACATCATGACAGTTCTTTGGGTGGTGCCAATGCCTATAGTCCTGTACTTCGTTGCTATGTCTATTCGTGTTTACTCCTCCGTCAAAAACATTCGTTTTTACGGGGAGGAGGATTGGTCAAATTAAGTGGAGACACGAAATGCTGAGAGAGGTTGGCCTTTCGGGAATTCTGGTGCTACTCGTCATTCTTTTTGTCGCCGTGATAATTTTTTTCGTTGGAGGCAAGAGTCTGCGTAAATACGACGGAGACAGCCCATATAGCAACCGCTAAGATTGTCTTGTTTGATTGAGCGGACACAACCAAATACCCCCGGATGATCTCTGGGGGTAAACCTTTATAGATTGACCAACTAATATATATCTGTTAAATTCCTATCGTAATGTTAAAAATAAGGCTGAAAAGAGTCGGGAGAAAACATGACCCTTCTTATAGGGTTGTTTTGATTGATAGTTCAAAAGGACCACAAAGCGGAAAAGTAAACGAGGTCCTTGGTTTTTATGATCCTAGAAAAGATATTAAAGAGCTTGAAAACGATAGAATAAAAGATTTAATTTCAAAAGGAGCTCAAGTAAGCGACACTGTTCATAATATTTTAGTAGGAGAAAAAGTAATAGAGGGCAAGAAAATAAATGTATTACCTCAGAAAAGTCCTGTTGTGAAAGAAGAGAAGAGCGAGGAAATAAAGACAGAAGAGGTACCAACTGAGGCCCCAGTAGAAGAAAAAAAGCCCGAAGATACCCCAGAATTAGCTCCAAAGGAAACAAAAGAAGAACCGGCTACCTAATTGACCAAAGCCTTCAATATTGATATAAATTTATAAAGGTATTTAGTCGATGCCTGTTTAAAAGCTGTTTGAAATATGGAGAGAGATCAAGAATTTCTAGAGTTTATTATAAAGACTCTTGTTGATAATCCGAATGATGTCAAGGTCGCTAGGACAATTGATGAGATGGGGGTGCTTCTTACCCTTAATGTTCATAGAGACGACATGGGAAAAGTTATCGGAAGATCTGGAGCTACTGCCAAGGCGATTAGGTTACTTCTAAGAACCGTTGGTCTTAAAAATAATGCTCGAGTTAATCTGAAGATTAATGAGCCGGAAGGAGGTACCAGACCAAGTCCTCAGGCTACAGCAGCGGACGTTGATGACGCTATGAAGGAACTAAAAGAGGGGGAAGAATAAATCAAAATCAAATTTTTTCGGAAGAGGCTATTGATTTTCAATGGCCTTTTCTGTTAAAAATAATTCATGCTTAGGTTCTTAAGAATTTAAGTGCGGATGTTAAGAGATAGTCATGACAACTTTTCACATTATAAGTATATTTCCGGAGATGTTTGATTCATATTTGAATGAGTCTGTTTTACGTAGAGGAATTTTAAAAAAGAAAATTAAAATTAAATTTTATAATCCGAGAGATTTTGTAAAAAGTAAACACAAAAAAGTTGACCAAATTCCTTATGGTGGCGGACCGGGAATGGTTATGATGACAGAACCGATTGTAAAAGCAGTTGAAAAAGCCAAAGGTAAAAAGAAAAAAGTTAAGACAATTATTTTTTCTCCATCTGGAAAAGAATTCACAAATACTTATGCTAAAAAAATTCAGAACAGTTATAAAGATATAATTTTGATTGCTGGGAGATATGAGGGAATCGATAAAAGAGTTAAAACAATTACTAAAGCCGAGGAGATTTCAATTGGCCCTTATGTTTTAACTGGCGGAGAACTTCCTGCAATGATTTTCATAGACGCCGTTTCTAGACAAATTAAGGGAGTTTTGGGGAATGAACTTTCGGTGGAGGAAAATAGGATTTCATCAAGTGAAGTCTATACAAGACCCGAAACGATTAAATATAAAGGTAAAAAGTACAAAGTTCCTAAGGTTTTGCTCTCTGGACACCATAAAAACATCAGTCAATGGAAAGAAAAAGGGCGAAAATAGCTAAGTTTTTCACAGAAAAGCTAAAAAAGCTTGACTTGAGCTGTATTAAAGAATATACTCTTTTCTAACACTGAGTGAGTGAGTCAAGGGTGAAATTCTGATTTTTTATTGGGTAAAAGGAAATAGTAGAGTAAAGCCTTATAAGATGAGGCGGAGTTGTTTTGTGCTCGTGGGCGTTTTTTAAATTCCCTCCAAATAAGCGCAGAACCAGATTCTTGGTCAGTTGAGCAAAAATCTGGGTTTTTAATTTCTCTCTATTTCTTTATGATTTTTATAATAGCCACGACGAATGAAAAAAAAGAAATATTTTTCAAGGTATAAAGAACCTTTAACTAGCCTGCCTAATCTTATCAAGAATCAGCTCGATTCTTTTGATTGGGTTAAAGAAAATGGCATAAAAGAAATTTTTAAGGAATTTTCTCCAATATCTGATTATCAAAATAAGAAGTTTACTCTGGAATTTTCCGACATTGACTTAGGGGAACCAAAATATGATGAATATTACGCCAAAGCAAATAAGGTTTCATACGAAGCACCTTTAAGGATTAAAATAAAACTTAAAAATAAAAGTACTGGTTCTGAAAAACAGCAGGAAATTTTCATGGCTGATTTCCCAATAATGACGGATCATGGAACATTCATTATAAACGGAGTAGAAAGAGTCGTGGTCCCACAATTGATTAGAAGTTTTGGAGTTTTATTTAGTTTAACTGAATTAAAGGGTAAAAAATTATTTGGAGCAAAAATTCTTCCGACCAGGGGTGCTTGGATTGAAATTGAAACTGAATCGAGTGGGAATATTGTTGTTCGAATTGATAGAAAAAGAAAGTTTTCAGTGGTGGCTCTCCTACGAGTTCTAGGAGCTCAATATGATAAGGATATTTATGATCTTTTTGCACATAATCCTTATGCGAAGCCTTATATTCAAGCTTCACTTGAAAAAGATGCAGCAAAAGATTTAGATGAATCCTATGTGGAAATTTACAGAAAACTTCGTGATGGTGATTTAGCTACCGCGAATACTGCCAAAGATTTTATAGAACAAATATTTAGCCCCGAAAGATACGATCTCTCAAAAGTAGGAAGGTTTAGATTTAATAAAAGGTTTAATATGAGTATTGACGAGGGCGAACTGGAAAGAAAAACGATTTCTCTTGATGATATAGTAAAAACCGTCTCTCATATTATTACTTTAAATAATACGCCGGGATCAAAATCAGATGATATTGATCATCTAGGTTCAAGGAGAGTCCGACTTGTTGGAGAGATGCTCCTAGTGAAGCTTCGAGTAGGACTTTCACAAATGAAAAGAAATATCCAAGACAGAATGTCCACCGCCGAAAGTGATATTAGTTTGCCTGTCTATTTTATTTCTCCAAGACCGCTTCAAGCCAGGATTAAGGAATTTTATGCTACAAATCAACTTTCTCAAATTATGTCGCAAGATAATATTTTAGATGAAGTTGAACATTTAAGAAGAATTTCTGCCATGGGACCTGGGGGTTTGACCAGAGAAAGGGCTGGCCTTGAGGTTAGAGATGTCCATCATTCACATTATGGGAGAGTTTGTCCCATTCAAACTCCTGAAGGGCCAAATATTGGGCTTATTTTACAACTTTCATCCTATGCAAGAATTAACGATTTTGGAATTATTGAAACGCCTTATGCCAAGGTTAAGAATGGAAAAGTGACTGAAGAAATTATTTTCCTGAATGCATTAGAAGAAGAAAGTTATAAAATAGCTCATGCTGGAAACGAATATGATGACAAGGGAAAATTTAAACTAGAAGTAATTGAGGCTCGTTTGGGAGGGGAAAATACAATAACTCCAAAAGACGACATAGATTTTATTGACACAGCGTCAAATCAAATATTTTCTTTGGCTACTTCAATGATTCCTTTTCTTAACCATAATGATGGGAACAGGGCACTGATGGGTTCAAATATGCAAAGACAAGCAGTTCCTTGTTTAAAGCCGCAGGCACCCATTGTGGCGACAGGAGTTGAAGAAAAAACCGCGCGTGATTCTGGGAGGTTAATTTACGCCAAAGAAGATGGTCAAGTTTCTTATGTAGATTCCAAGAAGGTAGAGATTAAAGACAAAAAGAACAAAAAACACAAATACAATTTAATTAATTTTAATAGAAATCTTGCTTTTTCTGTATTTCATCAGAGACCAGTGGTTGAATTAGGACAAAAGATTAAAAAAGGAGATTTGTTGGCTGATATGTCTTCAAGTGATAATGGCCAGGTCGCAGTTGGACAAAACATTCTTGTAGCTTTCATGACATGGTCGGGTGCCAATTTTGAAGACGCTATTGTTCTTTCACAGAAATTGGCCAAGGATGATAAATTTACTAGTATTCGTGTTAATGAATGTGAAGCGATTGTTAGAGACACTAAACTTGGCCCAGAGGTAACAACACATGATATACCAAACATTGGAGAGGTTAAACTTAAGAATCTTGATGAAGACGGGATTATCAGAGTTGGAGCCGAAGTAAGAACGGGAGATATCTTAGTCGGAAAAATTACTCCAAAAGGAGAAACACAGTTAACTCCGGAGGAGCGACTTCTTCGTTCAATTTTTGGAGAGAAGGCTAGAGATGTCAAAGACACATCTCTTAGAGTCGAAGGAGGGAAAAGGGGAAGAATTACTAATGTTAAGATTTTCTCCCGAGATAATGGAGACACCCTAGAACCTGGAATTATAAAAAAGATTTACATTCAGGTTGCACAACTTCGAGAAATTTCAGTCGGTGATAAACTCGCAGGACGACACGGAAACAAGGGAGTTATTTCAAGGATTCTCCCAGAAGAAGATATGCCGTTTATGGAAGACGGAACTCCGATTGACGTTATTTTAACTCCACTCGGAGTGCCGAGTCGTATGAATCTTGGACAGATACTCGAGCTTCATTTAGGACTTGCCGCGAATACACTTAATTATCAAGCTATTGTCCCTCCATTTACTGGAGCAACTGTAGGTGAAATTAAAAGAGAATTAAAGGAAGCAGGATTTCCTGAAGACGGAAAAGTGATGTTAAAAGATGGAAGGACAGGAGAGACTTTCGATCAAAAAATAGCAATTGGATATATGTATATCTTGAAACTTCAACATATGGTTGAAGACAAAATTCATATGAGATCAATTGGTCCATATTCACTAATTACGCAACAGCCTCTTGGGGGAAAAGCTCAATCCGGAGGACAAAGATTTGGAGAAATGGAAGTCTGGGCACTTCTTGGTTACGGAAGTTCTTATACCTTAAGAGAAGTTTTGACTATCAAATCTGACGACATAAGAGGCCGTTCGGGTGCATTTGATTCAATTGTTAAGGGTCGAAGAATAAAACAAATGAATCTACCTGCCTCGTTCCATCTTCTTTTAAGTAATTTAAGAGGACTAGGCCTTGATGTCAGTTTAAATAAAGACGCAGAATAAAAAAAGTATGGAAGAAATAAGAATACAAAACAATAATAGACAACATAGAAATAAAGATTTCGCTGATTTCGATAATATTTCTCTTCGTCTAGCTTCTCCGGAAAAGATTTTAGAATGGTCTTATGGTGAAGTAACCAAGCCAGAAACGATCAATTACAGAACCCAAAGAAGTGAAAAGGGAGGCCTTTTTGATGAGAAAATCTTTGGCCCCGAAAGAGATTTTGAATGTTATTGTGGAAAATATAGGGGTATTAGGTTTAAAGGAATTGTTTGTGAAAAGTGCGGTGTTGAAGTAACTAGGGCGATTGTTCGAAGAGAAAGGATGGGACATATTGAATTATCTACTCCCGTTTCTCATATTTGGTTTTTGAAAAGTATTCCGTCGAAGATGGGAAATATTCTGAATCTTTCAGCAAATGATTTAGAAAAAGTTGTCTATTTCGCTGGATATATCGTGACAAGTACAAACGAAGAAGAAAGAAAGAAATTTTTGAAAGAAGTTGATGCTGAATACAAGAGTAAAATAAAAGGGCTCAGGGATGAAAAATCTAAAGATAAATTAAAAGAGCTTTTTTTGAAAACCAAGAAAGAAATTAATAGTATTTGCATACACACAGTTCTTGATACAGTAGATTTTAATAAATATTCATTAAAATATGGGCCTCTTTTTGAAGCTGAAACTGGTGCGGAGGCTGTTTATGAAATATTTAAGGAACTTGATTTAAAGAAGCTATTAAGAGAGATTGAAGAAGAATTTGAAACCGCAACTGCAACCCAGAAGCCAAGAATCGCAAAAAGATTAGGTTTGGTGAATTCAATGTTTAGATCTGGCGTAAGGCCGGAATGGATGTTCTTTACTAGAATTCCGGTTATTCCACCTGCAATTAGACCAATGGTTCCACTTGATGGAGGAAGACATGCTACCTCTGATGTTAACGATTTATACAGAAGAGTTATAAACAGAAACAACAGATTAAAGAAGTTAATTTCTATAAACGCACCAAATGTTATCCTTCGAAATGAAAAGAGGATTTTACAAGAAGCTGTTGATGCGTTAATTGATAACACAATTAAAAGAGGTTCAAGTCCATTTTCTGCTATGAGTCAAGCTCAAAGAAGGCCCCTAAAATCTTTAGCTGACAAAATACGAGGAAAACAGGGAATTTTTAGACAAAATCTTTTAGGAAAGAGAGTTGATTATTCAGGCCGTTCAGTTATTGTTGTTGGTCCTGAATTAGCTCTTGACGCATGTGGTCTGCCAAAATATATGGCCTTAGAACTTTTTAGGCCTTTTGTTATCAATAAGCTATTAGCATCGGAGCTTGCCTTTAATATTCGGGGGGCCAATAAGCTTATAGACGAGGGAATTCCCGAAGTTTGGGCGATTTTGGAGCAGATTATTCAAGATAAACATGTTCTTTTAAACAGAGCTCCTACACTTCATAGACTAGGAATTCAAGCTTTCAGACCAATTTTGATTGAAGGAAAAGCAATCCAGTTGCATCCACTTGTCTGTACTGCATTCAATGCAGATTTTGATGGGGATATGATGGCTGTCCATGTTCCTCTTTCCGAAGAAGCTCAACTTGAGGCTAGAGAGATAATGTCTTCTTCGAAGAATCTTTTAAAACCAGGGAATGGAAAGCCAATTATGATTGTTAAAATGCAAGACATTATTCTTGGTTGCTATTGGATGACCAAAATTGTTGATGGCAAAAAAGGAGAAGGTAAATTCTTCGCTACTCCAAACAATGCCCTTTTGG
>Ga0066863_10000289_pt1 | contig 23336 bp, 11 predicted proteins | sample ETN02SmetaG_2_FD_65495 | JGI IMG/M metagenome (GOLD analysis project Ga0066863, IMG submission 65495) | Marine microbial and viral communities from oxygen minimum zone, Eastern Pacific Ocean - ETNP2014F10-02SV253 | ecosystem: Environmental > Aquatic > Marine > Oceanic ...
GAAGTAGCGAATGACGCGACGTCTTCACCACCAATCTCAATCGTTGCCGGAACCTTAAAGGTAAACTCGTCAATGTTAACATCAACAACTTCTTGAAGTCCGTTGAGGGCATCAATTGGTATACCACCAATATTAGAAGGTGAACCAGAACCACTAACCCCACTGATAAGAGCAAAGTCACCTGGTTCTAAACCATGATGATAACTCGTTACTCTAACCACACAAGGATTAGAACCAAATACGGTGTTACCATCTGTAATAGCATCGACACCACCATTGGAATTGGTTTCAATTGGATCGTCTAGCAGAGCCTTCTGATCAACTGGTGCGTTCTGAAGGGTAATGGTACCAATGGTATTATTTTGGAACCTAGCCCTTCTCAGTTTGAACATAACATCCATTGTCTGGTCTTCTGTCCACAAACCACCACTCTGTGACATAAACAGAGCGCCCAAGTTGGGTTGATTTACCACCCTAACATTAGTGCCAATCTTATTCTCACCCATCTTGGCACAATACATTAGATAATCCAATGAAGTTGGTGCCTTAACAACGAATGAGTAGAAAGTATCTGCTAGAAGGTAAATAGGTGCCTTGAACTTAAACGTAGTAGGTGCTGTGGCGTCCTTAGAAGTTGCAACGCCCATCTTAATAGCAGGTTTGCTGTTAACATATCTAAACGCAGCCTTCGCATTCGATCCAGCACCGTCAATGCTCACTGTAGGTGGTTTCGTGTATCCCTTACCAGTTCTAGTAAATTCAAGAGCATAAACCTCTCCGGTAGAAGATACTAAAGCTTCTGCCTTCGCTGTTCTACCACTCTTCAAATCGGGAGCAGAAATGGTAACTGTTGTTGTATCTTGTGAATACCCAGTACCAAAGTTAGTCATGTCCAATCTGGTTAACTTTATCTCGTCATCTACGATGTAGAACTTAGTCCTAGTAATATCGCCTTTAGCAGCCGATGTTACTTTAAACCGCTCACCAGGTACAAACTCATTCAGATAGTTCTTCAAGATAATGTTATATGTGTTATCATCTACATTCCTTGTTTCATTTGCCGTAGCAGACTCGAATGTTTCTGCTGCAGCAATAACACCTGTTGCCCCAGAAGTAAGTCCCTCAATCTCGTCACCTTTATTAAGGGTAACAGAATCAACATTATTGGGAAGAGTAACCTCTGTCCGTAAGATACTATCAGACTGCAATGTGGTTTTGGAGTGCGGAATGATAGTATTTGTTGGAACCTCACCATCTGTAGTGGTAAGATATGCAAGAACTGGTTGTGTCTTATCTTTAGTCTTAAAGTAGACTTGCAGTTCTGTAACAAACACACCCTCGGCATTCTGTGCATTAATCCTGAATGTCTGTGCAACAGGGTCATCGCGGTTTGGTTGGTTCAGTTCCCGTTCAATCTCATCAAAGTCCAGATCTACTTCAATATCAAATCCCGAAAGAGTAGTCGTTCCCTGATCGACTTCGATATCTGTTACTTCCTCTTCAACCTCTGTTCTAGTCTCTTTCTTACCCTTCTTAGTCTTAACCTTGAAACTAGGAACCCTAGTAGATACAACAGTTTCCTGCTTATCCAACATAATACCAGAAGCGGTAAACGCCTCTTCGGCAATGCCCTCTACCAGTGACATATCCTCAGGGTTATCTTTATTACTAGTAAGTCTGAAGATTTTAGTGCCCGTTGTGAAGGACCTGGTTATACCAGTTTTCTGATACTTAACCTTATTCAATCTCCTAAACTGGGTGCCTTGCTCTGGCTTTCTACCATTGGGGATAAGGAAGGTGCCCTGTACAGTTCCAAATCCATCACTCATTAGATTCGCTCCGAATCCTTTACCTGACGGATCAAGAACTAAACCTGACTTTCCTCCGGCACCATAATCACCCTCTTCTGGATAGCGAAGAACATTATCACCAAAATCTTCACTCTTTTCCAATTCATCTGGGTCAATCCATCCATTAACTTGTACCCCATCAAAGAATGCATAATACCTAGTATTGGGTTTCAGTCTAGTTGCTCTAAACCTAACAGGAATAGTCCTCATTGTTTGAGCAAGAGCCACATTAGTAACCCTCTCACCATAAGAAGTTTCTTGCGTGGCACCACTATCAACCTTCAAGAATGTCTTAGTCTGCTGCCTTGCCATCTTTGTGGTAGTGGTGGTAGTTTCAACCTTTGTGGTTGTACCACCTGTCACTAACCTTCCTGTAATTCTTGAATCAACGCCCCAAGAACTATCTCTTCTGTCAAGACTTGTACTAGTAGAAGGAGTTCTATCCACCTTAGTACTAACTGAAGTCTGAGGTGAACCTTTGGTTTCCCAGTCACCCCATACGGTTCCAATGCCGGACTGCTTCAGACTACCTGTAAGGTTCACCATGGCATCATAAAGATCGTTATCAGCAACAACTAAATCTGGTTGCTCATTAATATCTTGCCAAGTGTCAAGGGGAGGATCCAATTCCATATTGCCTTCCCAAGTGAATACGGAATAGGGCTGGAGGTTAATCGTCCTCGTAGCACTTGGTTGGTTGATAAAGGCGCCTGACACGAAAGGTAAAGTAGCAATACCATTGTTTACTACATAACCTGCTGCTTCTTTCTCTTCATTAGACTGCCATAACTCTTCAAACTCTACTTGATCCTGGAACAACGGCGCCCGCAGGTGGGTTTGTTTGGGATCGATACTATTTCTATACTGCTGGTTTCCAACAGCTCCATTGCCATGCCCTCTAAAGTTATCTACCACGATGCCGTTCTTAAAGCGGTCCATACCAGTGGCAGCATCCCTAACTGACATGTTCAGGGTGCTTTGCTCAAGAATAGAGAGGGTGATGAGTTCTTCAACTCTATCAACACGCCTTTCCATCTCTGCCAAGTCCTTCATCCTGAAGCGCTTATAGTTAAACTTCTTGACATTGATGTCATCAGCTGTGAATGTATAAGCAGGCAGGAACAAGTCATACAACCTGATACCAGTCTGGAGATCCGGGGCGGGTTCTGGTTGGTTACCGGGTTCACCTTGGATAATAGTCAGTTGCCCGTTCTTCTCTAAGAACAAACTATCATAACGAGCTGCATAATAAGCAATATTAGCTTGGAACCTTGTTCTAGAAACTGGCATCCTTGGTGAGAATGCGTTACCGCCTCTTTCTGGGTCCTTAAAGTTTATATCGCTTTGGGTAAAGGTTGTACCATCCAGTGTACCACCCTGACAACAATAATTATCAGTAATTGCTGAGATAACAGAAGGTGTTGGTGCAATGCCACTCTTACCTGCTTCATCTTGTGTATTAACAACTGGACGGAAGTCTACACAATCTCTCAACTGCATGAATACATTTGGTGATCCAAAAGACTGACTAACAATTCCAGCAATTGGGTTGTAGACAGGAATAGCAGAGTAACTAATACCATCATCATGGGTATAAGAGTCAACGCTAAAGAAGTCTCCATCACCAGAATGCTCAAACCACTCAAAGTCAACATAAAGTGCTTCCTTTGGTTTTGCTTTGCCTTTCTTTAATTCCAATCGAGCAATGTGGTAGACATTATCTCTCTGTCCGTTATCAAAGTTATAACGTTTAGTGATGTCCATCCCACTAGCTGTCTCCACCTTATTCAGCCTAAACCCATCTGCTTTGCCCAAGGAAATGATTTTAGCATATGCATTAGCTGCACTAATCTTATTATCTTTTCTTGATCTGTCCGCACTCTTACGAAGAACCTTCAGTCGTGCCGAAGCATTTCTAACTTGGACGGGAACAAGAACTTTAAGTTTAAGTTGCTTCGGTGCTCCATTCGTAAACGCAAGTCTATAGGTTGCTTTAGTGTTGTTTTCTTCTAAAAGAATACCTCTAATATAACCACCATCATTATAATCTTGATCGATAGAAATAGTCCTACCTCTTAGATTATCTGCATCGCTCTTATCACCAATGTTCTTAATAACAGCAATACTAATCTCATTTGGATCATCTAAGAACTCTTCCTTTGATCTACCACCGCCTGCAGTAGTGCCCGCCGTTTGGATGCTGAAAGAATTACTGTTTTGATCTATGTCAATGATATACTCACGATAAATCTCATATTCAATCTTGGTTGCCCTTGCATTAGTTTCTAGTGTTGAGCACACTGCTTGTGGAAGCTGGAAGATAAGATTCTGTGATGCCTCTCCCTTACTCTTCGCTCTGATTCTAGCAACAACCTTACCCTGTACCGAATCTTCTAAAGCAGTAGTAAAGTAAACCTTTGCCCTTGCTCTCTGTCCGGTACCTCTACCAATAGGAGCAGTAGCAAAGTATACCATCTTGGAGACTTCGTAATCGTCACCACTGGCGTTTGTTACTGTGAATGTAACAACATCACCAAACAGCAATTCGTTAGAGGGGTCTCCGGTAAAGTCTTCACAAATAATAAATGTGTTATTCTTTTTGCCATTGAAGGTAGATCCCTGTGCTACATTTAAGACATCAGCATTTCTGCTACTCTGTGTGGCAATGTCAGCAGAGAACTGATCTTTCCCTGTCTGGTTCCCGAAGAAAGACTTTGTCTTGGAAAGTGAATTAGTAATCTTGCTAGGCAGGAGAACAGCAAATCCTTTAACACCAGTATCCGTCTCTGCCTTATAGTTAATCCTAATGGAAGCATCTGGGCTGCCGGCAGGGAATGGGAAGTTATAAAGTCGTTCTCTTCCTTTCTTAGTAAGAATGATCTGAGAACCATCTACTTGATTTCCTACACCAACACCAATAATGAAGTCTTTATCTGCACCTTTAGTTAATGTTTTCTTTGCTTCCAACGAGGTTACGACAATAGAATTAACCGAACCCAAATCATAGTCACTTGTACTATTGGTATTTGTACCACCATCGCCAGTTGTCCAGTAGAAACCATAAACATCACCTGGTCTTAGCAGTCTACCGAGTACTTCGTCTCCGTTAGACTTAGTCTGTGATATTGTCTCGTTGTATCTAAACTCTCCACTAATATTAGAAAGAATCAAGGAATTACCATCGGTGCCCTGCTCAACAGTACCTACTGCTCTGCTCTTAATTCCCTTTACCTCATATCCCACTTCCCATTCAAGTTCAGTGCCTTGTTCAGAAACAACCGCCAACTCAGTAAAGAAATTGGATGTAATAATACCCAAATTCTGAATAGAATCAAATCCATTAACTCCACTCTCATCTTCTACTATCTCTCTAGTGGGCATGAAGTAGCGAGGACTAACAACACCTGTAGGTATAGGATTAACCTTAATCGAATCAATGATAGGAATACCACCAAATGCCTGTCCCCTTACCGGATACGGTGCACCGCCTGATTTCTTAGTGACGACAGCACTTCTATCGTTTTTCCAAATAATTTTATAATTATTATCTACAGTCTCACCAATATTCGTAGATAATGTGATGTGATAGGTAGTAGGTGGTGGATTGCCGTAGTTATAAGGTTCTGGAAATGGGTTCTCTGCAGTTGGTTCTGTCTTTGTTGCTTCACCAACATAACCATCACCAAAGTTTCTATAGCAAGTAATCTGACTAAACGCAATCGCCTCATCATCGTTTTCAAAGTTAGGAGTACTATAAGCGTTAGTTACATCCAAGTTATAACCAGGAGTAATGCCAGTTCTGCTATTCTTTCTGAATAACTGCGTTCTTGCCTTTGTTCCAAACTTATAAACTGGAGTCTTATACTCTACCTGATAACCTTGAACATAAGCAGTACCAGGAGAAATCTCCAACACATAATTTGCGTCTGCTTCTTCAAAGGTTAGTCTGTCCGTTGAACCACTCAGGGGAACGGGTGGATAGGTTCCTTTATTGTTAGCATCAAAAAGACCTTTGGTTTGTGTCTCCGTATTGGGATACTCCAACTGCTTAATGGCAAAGTCAGTGACAATGTAATCACCTGACTCATCATAGGTTCTCTTTGCGAGAAGGTCGTATAACCACTGCCACTTAATAGTCTCACCAGGCATCCCTTGGATATTACCTTGGATGATAGTAGCAAGACTGATAAAGTTAGGATCAGTTGCATTCAGATCCTGAGACACAAGGTTAAGTGTAATCTTCAGTCTGTCAGCACCAGGAGCGTTGAAGTTAGATGAACCAGTGGAATTATCTAAAAGTTGTGTATCCTCTGAAGCATTAACAAAGGTTTCAGTAACTAAGAAGCCAACCCTAGCGGTTGGGTTAGTACCATATGGGTCAACTACGACAGTTTGCTTCGCGTTACGAAGCATGTAACTACCAATGTAGAACCAACCTTCTTCTACAGTAAATAGGCAGCCCGCTCCAACAACTGGTTTCTTCTTAGGGAATCCTGCTTTCTTCTCTTGTACTTCTGCAGTATAAAGGTTATCTGTATCAGAAAGGAGTGTCTCACCTGGAAGGAATGACTTATACTCTGAGGTATCTCCAGAACTTTCATAGGTGATATAGAATGTAATATCGTTGCCTTTCTTCCCTTCCTCCTTCTCAGTAGTATAATTAACCTTGGCGATAACACCGCTTGTAACGCCCGTAACAGTCGAGCCCCTAAAGTCCTCGGCAAGAGCACCATTGGTTATGCTAGCGAGGCGCACATAGGGCGCTGGGCGCTGAATACCATACTCACCAGGAACGACATTATCCCCGTTCTTCAGAATCCTCTGAGCAAAGGTTGCAATCTGATTCTGCAGCATACTTTGCTGCTGATTAAGTTCCCTTGCTTGGACAGGTCGTCCAGGTCGATACAAAACCTGATAATAATCGTTCAGAGCATCATAGTCGTCACGATACGGGTCAATATTGGTATTCAGGTAAGGCATTTCCTAAACTAGTCCTTTTGGGTTATTTAGTAGGCAATCACCAAGCTAATTCTTTCGGACTGTTGTCCAACACGCAAAACTGGAGGTTGATTGGTAAGATATGTCATCATACCAGTGTAATGCATAATCTCAGGAGCAGCAAATCCATCAACAAATGTCAAATCTGCTTTTGTACCAGTAGAGTCCTGTGGAGTTATAACAGTATTAGAGTCTAGCCCATATATCAAAACTTGATTATCTGTTTCTGCTGAGATAGCACCAAATCTATAAAGATTTCCATCAGCGTCTGCATGAAGAGTAGGATCTTGAATATACTTTACAATTTCATTGGTTTCATCCCAGTTAACAACGGTTCCTCTTGCTGTCTTCGTTACACCATCAACAATAACAGTCTCTTCAATAGTTTCTCCAATCTTAAACTTAACAACACCACTCATTGGAGTATAAAGGATAGCATAGGATGCACTAAGGGTCTGAGCGTTAGGTAATGTTGACGGATGTAGTTCTGGATCTTGAATAATACCGATCTGTCTGAACTTAACACCTTCAATAAAGTCAAATCCAGTATCTCCCATAAGAGAGAACACACCAACTCGTGTACCACCTAATTCTCTGGCAATGTCAGTTCCCCAACCACCTGGAGGTGAAATAATAACACTACTTTTGAATGTACCATCACCCAATGGGTTAAGTGCGTTCATATCCTTATCTAGAGCAGCCTTACTCGCATAGCAGTTCCCAGCAGTGAAATTAACAGTTGCTTCTGTATAACCAAATCCTGGTTCCACAACCTGTATTGATCTAACTTCTCCACCAGAAACCTTTACCCTAGCAATGGCATTTCTACCATCACCAGTGATACGACAATAATAACTATCTAAAGCATTGACTGCTCCTGGGGGATTATTAGTATAGTTCGCACCAGCTCTATCAATGATAACGGTGTAAACAGAACCATCAATAGTATTACCTATATCAGGAACCAAAGATCCAGAAGAATCAGTCTTCGTCGCAGGAGCAATGGGAATATAATCCTCTGTTGACCATGCTTGCATTCCACCGTCAGTAATCCTAAAGAGTCTTACCCATTGGTAACCATCCCCGAGAGTAAACGGACTGTTTGTCTCATTTGTTGGTTCAACAGTCGAAGGAAGGTTATTGTTATTATTAAGACAAACATAAACTTGATTAGTGCTGTTTATGACATAGAAACGGGAGTCATAAAGGTTTGACGCACCAGAGTAGGACTTATTTCTTTTTGAGTAATCAGCTTTATACATATCAAAGGTAACACCAGAAGTCCATCTGTCCCTACGAAGCATATGGTATGCATCAGTGGTACCAATACGCTGAAGACTCAGCATCTCATCATATGTCTCATAAAACTCCCTCCAGTTATTGCCTGGAGTAGGAGGACGAGTATCTCCTCTTTCCCACTCATTGGGTCTACCGATAAAGACATAAGATCGTGCATCGCCATCTGCTGTGTTCAAAGAACTAATAAAGTTCTTTGCATTCATGACCCTAAGGTCGTTGGTAGTTACGGTTGCCATTAGTACTTTCTAGTTAATTAAGCGGGTGCTGCGCCCAGGGTGACTGTCTTCCAGCTGGTCCCATCGTGGAAGCAAAGTGCTCCACCAATTACAGCAATCTGTCCTGCGGTCCCTGCTCCAGCAGCTGCTGCGTCGGCGTAGTTGACGCCGGTAAGGGTATTATATCCAAGATTATTGAAACCAGAAACGCTACTGCCGCTATCTACAGAAACAACCTTATAAGGTTTAACCTCTCCTTGAACTGAACCATTCATTTGGTTCAGCATTGCTGCTGAGCCTAGATAAGCAGTCCCGTTGATATAAAGTTGTCCTTGTGGAACATCAACACCATTGGCACTCAACTTATCTCCATTATAAGTTAAGTTTCCACTACCAGCGACTGCGCCACTATTATTGAACTGAACCTCTGTGTCGTTACCAGCTGGTACCATTGGCACATCAGTTATTAGACTGCCATCTCCTTCAAATTCCCCTGTAAACTTATTTGCTGTTACATCACCACTAAAGGTTGCACCAACACCTCCCATCGCCCCAGTAAAGGTACTGGTTCCGGTAGTGAGAGAAGAGGAGGTAACTTGACCGCCTACCGCAATGGCACCACCAAAACTTGCCGTCCCATCAGCTCCAATTGTAGTTAATTGTCCGGTGAGGGTGTCGGTATCAATATTACCACCAATACGAATAGTGCCGTCTCCGGTTAACACATATGAATTTTCCCTATTACCAGTAATATTATTAAGTACCTTATTTGAGAACTTAACAGAACTCGAAGCAATAGGTGCAACTATTGTGTTAGACTCAGTAGTAAAGTAACCACCTATAGCTACATTGCCACTTGTTGTAATTTCTACCTGAGGGGGGACATCTGCAGAAGGACGAACACTGATATCATTAAAAACATTACCACCGCTCCAGGAATCAGTAGTAGCAACAACACCTGTCAGTGCAGAACCATCCCCGTGGAAAGTTGTAGCAGTAATGGAACCAGTTAAAGATAATGCACTAATTCCTGGATTATAAGAAAGGTCGGTGTTAATCCTAATGGCATCTGAAGAAGCATTATCTACAAATGTAGGATATAAAGAACCAATCGTTGTATCAGGATTTACCTCAACATTAGCTGCAGTAGTTGATGTAGAAGAATGAGATGCAGTTGTTGCGATATCTGCCGCTAAAGCGTTAGTTGCATTATCTGCAGTTCCTTCTAAACTACCAACGAAATTAGGAGCATAAAGAGCACCTGTTAGTGTCCCCCCAGTTACAGGAAGGTAAAGACTATTATCTTGAACGCCACCAGCAACCCAAGCTGTCAAAGTAGAGCTATAATAAACCATCTGGTTGGCAATAATAGTTTGCCCTTGAAGTCCAACCCAGGATGACCCTGCGTCACCAGTAATGATGTTAATACAAAAGTCACCACCCTCTAGAGGTGGGACTGAACTTGAGTCTGGCGCTTGAGAAACCGCAACGGCAACATCACTTCTAAACCTAAGTGGCTTTGCTGCATCGATTCCTGTCAGGTTAGAACCATCACCATAGAAAGTGGTAATACCGTCTTCACCAATGGTTACTCCGGTTATTGTTCCGTTGCAATCAACTGCGTCTGTTTGGAAAGTAGATACATTTGTAATGTTTGTTGCATCTAAATTCTGGACATCTAAAGTATCAACATTAACTATATTATTAACTGAAATACTATTACTAACAACCAAGTTAACAACACTGAGACTAGAAACACCACTAATAATAGGAATGATTAAAGTTCCGCTAGCAGTGATACTACCATCAATAACAAAATTACCATAAAGTGAAGTATCTCCCGTTATTGACTGGACGCCTACAGTTCTAAAAACGGTATCATCTACAGAAACGGTACCAATTTCATCAATTCCAGCAACAGGAACTGTCTTTATGCCATCACCTGGTGCTACAAGAGTTACTGTACCCTTAGTAGCAGTTCCAGGTATATTGCCAGCTGCCCACTCAACTCCATTGAAAAGTAAAACATTACCTTCAGACGCCCCATTGACTCCACTATTGACATTCTTCAAATCACCCAATCTTGTCATTGCCGCCGTTTCGTCAACCCAGTTCCAAAGAGTAACCTGCTTAGTTGTCCAGGTATCAGAACCATCATTGCTAAGTTTGTTAATTACAATAGCATCATTACTATCAACCTGGGTTGCAGTAGCAAGCGCACTAATTTGAATTACAGTAGCCAAGAGTCTCCCTCGCTTTATTCTGAGTTATTTAGGATAAGTTTTAAGATGATTTGTATCCTATTTCTCCTTCCAACATGGTATCCTTAGGAACATCCACCCCATCCGTACCAAGTAGGGCAAGTTGCTTCTTATATGCTTCGCTATCAATCTGAATAAGGAACACCGAAGTATCCTCAATAGCTTCAGCATCCAATGTTATAGTTGGAGACTCAACAGACTCATTAATAATAACATTACCAAAGAGTGCAAATCCAACTGGATGAATCATATCCTTTACATAAGTCTCATAATCACTCTTCTGCATTGGTGAGGATATAACATAAGAGAACCACTGATAATACCGTGAGTCTTGTATAACAGCGTAAGCTCTGTTGAGCATAGACTCTTCTGTCACAAAGATTCCCGTAGTGCCAGAAACACCCCTTACTCTAGGAAGTATGTCTGCTTGTCCACTTACTAATACCTCAGCAACGCTTTCACTAGATACACCAATGAGATCTTCGCCTGGTAATAAATCACCACCATACTCTGTTCCTGGTTTTGCCGGTAATTCTAAAATTTCACCATTATCAAAGGAAAGAGTAACAATATCTCTTATTTCATCATACCAAAGAACTCTTGCAGTGAAATACTTTCGAGTGGCAACTCCCTGATAAACCTCTTCTCCTCTAACAAACCTACTACCTTGCTTCATCTGAACAATGGCTTTGCACTCTACTAACAACTCTGGTTTGAGTGTTAAATCTGCAGAAATGTTTCTACCTGGATCGAGCACTGATACAGAATCAATCTTACCGATGTTCTTTGTAGTTGCAATATACTTTCCACCAATATCTATAACTTCCATCGTAGGAAGTGTATAACCAGTTCCTGGTGTAAGCATAGTTACTTCTGTGATACAACCAGTATTCGGATTAGTTGTCACTGCTGCAGTTGCGCCATAACCATTACCACCTTGATCTATAAACCTTGCATGCGGATTCTGATATCTTCTTCCGGCGTAAGTAATTCTTACGCTTTCAATCTGAGTGCCTGACATCTCAATTTCAAACTCAGCTGCGTCTCCTGCCCTCTTTTCAAGACCCATAATAGTTGGCATTGACTCATATGCCATTCCACCAGAAGATACTCTACACTCGCAAGCATATCCCATCACTGACCTCTTATTCAAGCAATAGCTAATACCAATCTCTTCCTCATAAAGAGTACTTGTCCAGAACTGCATCATATTCTCGGTTAGCGCAGTTCCCCACACAATACGAAGATGATATATCCCCGCAATTGTTTCATCTACATCATTTGCAATGTAACCTCTACCTGGATTGATAATCTGAACTGGTTCAATAACATTACCTCCGGTACCATCCTTAAGAATAGGACTAACTTTACAGAATCCAACTCCTCCCTGTCCACTACCACCAATAAAGTAGCAATAGAAGTTTTGCTTGAATCCAGAACCTAATCTTCTAGTCTCTGGTTTTCCTGGCTGATCTTCGTAGAAAGTAACACCAATAATCTGCCCCTCGGTTGCTCCTGTGCCGACAACTGCCATGGCATCTGGTGTTATTACTTGTCCTACTTTGTTAAGTTCCCACTTGGTGTTGAGTCCGTCATAATCGGAACCATGAATCTTAATTGTATCCCCTTTAACTAACTTAACAGGTTGTGCACAAGTAATAGTATAAGATGCCCTAGTGTTATTAATAGAAGGTGCCCCATCAGGGATATAACTAGATCCCTCTCTTCTTATGACTTTCGCCATACCTCTAGCACTCTTTCTCTTAATAACAGCGGTATCAATAGAACCGTCAAGCCCAGGTGCTGCTACTTCAAACAGAATCTCTTCCCCTTCTTTAAATCCCCTTAGGTCCTTAAACCAAAGCCTAGTGGTTGTTGGGAGTTCAGGAATAACAAAGACAGAAGCATCAGATAATCCACCATCACCCACTATCAACCTGTCCTCAGAATACTCACTACTTGTCATACCAATCGGATTAGTAACAACCCATTGAGCATCAGTGGTAACTCCAGTAGATGCATAATAAATGTACATCCTACCAGTAATTGGTGACCACCATAACATACCTTGTGTTAGTGGGTCCCCGTCAGGAGTCATTGTAGGGGCATCTGCACTAAGGATAGTAGTAATGGAAGGTGAGTAGATTGAGTCGCTAGTGACATTATTAAGGTCATCCGCTTCCGCTGCACTTAGTTGTGAAGCGCTAGGGACGATTGATGAAGTGTCAGAAGCGCCATCCATAGGAACTATACCAGAAGGATCGGTACATACCCATTCAGACTCAATTAGTTCACCTGCACGACCAAGAGTAAACACTGAGTTAGTATTCCAAATATACAACAGGCCAGTAGCTGGAGACCACCAAAGGTCTCCAAGTTGATTAAGTTTACCAAGGGGTCTGGTCGAAGGTGCAGTATTAGCAATCGTAACACTTCTTCCATTAACCATCTGCTGAATAACTTCCAACGGAACTTCACCTTCCCCTGGATCGAAACCAATACCAACATCACTAGATCCAGTCAATGGTCTAGTACCAAGTGGTTGCGCACAAACCCAAGTGGGTTTATTAGTAATTTGTTCACCATCAATATAAACATTGATGTAGTATACATATAACCTTCCATTATTGATGGACCACCACAAGTCTCCTTGTTCCGCTGTAGTGGGTTCCCCATAAGAAACAAAGAGGTTACTTCCCATCCTTGGAGTTTTGGAAATTACTTCTTTAATATTTCCTTCCAACTCAAGGAAGTAGAAGCTGTTCTCAGTAAGAAGCATGGAGTCAAGAGAATCCAGTTTATACAATCCTTCACTGCCATGCTCAGCCTCTTCATAACCACTATCTCCTGTATTATCCCACAGGGTTGTATAACTGTTAATCTTCCACTCTGTACCGTCCCAATAAACTGCTTGATCTTGTGATACAAACTCGCCAGAAATACCCGTCCAGGTACTAGTGGCATATGCATCCTTAATATTAATATAGAACATTCCTGCCTGAAGACCACCAGGGGGATCTGGAGCAGTTTTCCTAACATTAGTTGGTCCCATATAAGTAACAAGATTCTCATCTCTTACTATACAAACCTCACCAGCATTATCATGGAAAATATCACCAGGTTGGATAAGTCTGGCGGTGATAACATTAACGATAAGAAGTTTGGTATACCAGTCAAAGGATTCAACAATTGCTCTACTTCCTGAGGTAGTTTGAATCTCTGTGTCAGGAACAAACTCAAATGGGTAGTTTACTAATCTATATTCCCAACCCTTAAGAGTTTTATTCCAAACCTTCTTAAATTGGATATAATCCAAATCTATCACTTGCCTATGGGATATAAGCTGAGTAACAATTAAAGAGCCTCTGGCATCAGTAACATTCTCACCCTGAATCCAATTTACCCTTCCCTGTGCTCCCGCGCCCATACTACCAGTATTATCAAATACTACTATGTCATTAACCATAGTAGTCTTGGGCAATCCTTGCACAACTTCAATTCCAGATATCTCACCAGCTGTAATAGTATCTACTTTAACTTGTAGATGATCCTTCGTTGATTCCAAATAAGGATTCCTATATCTACTAATCTGTTTAAAGTTGAACTTAATCATCTTATCTTCGCTTTCTATAACCACTGGTTTGTAAGAACTCTTCAGTGACATAGGTGCAACATTATTAAGATTATCCTCAGTGAAGTCATCGTCTTTAAGAAGGATATTCTGACTTATTGGTTTGTTCTGGAAGTTAGGACCTATAATATATGGGAAAGCAGGAGCATTACCTCTATTGGTTATGAAATAACAATACCTACCATCTGGATATAACTCCACAGGATACTCTGGGGTATTGCAAACCATCCCATTATTCTCATCCAAAGCAACAGAACCATAAATGTCCAAGAATGTCTCAATCTGATCGCCCGGATCAATTACGCCTGAGAACGCATCCTTGCTATAAGGATCCGTATAGATGATGTCACCTTCTTGTGGTTTAGGATAAACAATTACATCGTTGCCATTCTCATCTTTTATAGTATAACTACTTTCGACTTGATTGTTAGCCGATATAACCGGGTAGTTGTTAACTGCAAACGGATCAAATTGATAATCTTCAACGAATGTTCCCATCGGGTAAGTTGTCGTCGATGGTGGGTTGGAACCCAATCCTACTCGATTTACTCTCTTAACATATCCACTTCTAACACTTGTAATACCATGGAAATCATTCCTTTTATTAGTATAGCAGTATGGACCATAAATGGGATTTCCGTCATAAGCCCACCCAATGATAGGGGAGTGCTTAGTCCCGTCATCACCCAATCTTTCTCTTAATTTGATTGGATCCACCATATAACCAAACTGACTCATAGTCCCAGTTCCGTCATTAAACAAATATCCGTTTCCGCTATCGAACCTCTGACTAACATTTGTATTAACAGAATAAACCCTATCCCTGGTATAAGATTCAACTTTTGCGTTAACCCCACATCCCTTTCCAGGGGGGTTAATTTCCACATAAGTGGTATCCGAACTATAGTATCCATCGGAACCCATTACAGGTTCGTTAAAGGCATTCTTAACAACCTTATAATCTATTCCCCCATCGATGATTTCAACATCCATAATCTCACCATCAATGGTTGTGATAACTTCTAACAAGCCACCCCTACCTCTACCTGATGAGTCAACAACTATAAGTTCAGGGAAATCATAATACCACTTTCCTCTATTGGTGACATTAACAGTAGAAATCCTACCATACTTGTTAAATTTAAGTTCAATAACAGCATCTTCGCCAGAACTTATTCTAGATGTAACACCTGAGGTATATGAAGTAGTACTTGTAGTTGTAACACTTCTTATTTGTCCCCGTGCGCCAATATCAAACTCAGTAGGTGTAACCCTTTCCTCGTCAATAATTAAAGATGGATTTACATATTCTCTTCCTTTTGAATTAATTTCAACTCTATCAATTACACCCTGTTTAATTTTAAGTCTTCTATAATTGCTATAAGCAGGAACTCCATCTACAAAGATTCCAATTTGATCAAATCCCTTACTATCATAAGGATTTGGTTGGATCTGATCTTCTTGGGGAACAACATGAATTGCATTGTTTCCTGTGATATCAGGACCTACTGTATCGTTGGTACTGAAAGGACCAACCCGATAATAAGGTAAATTACTACACGCCGCGAAGGTATACTTATCAGTAAAGAATACACCATTAACACCTGCGGTAATATTACCAATTTCGCCAACATTGCTTTCTGCTAGCACATCATCATAATTTTCATCGAACGAAGCAAGTGCCTCATTTCTTGGATCAATTCTACCAGGGCCATTAACAAAAATGCTATCGGTTTCACTGTGGAGAAGTCCTGGGTCCTTAACTTTAACCTTATTGACTAGTCCGAGAGGCCACGAGCGACTTACATACTCAACATCCTCCCCATAACTATCTTTCTTTGTATATCTTGCTTCAATGTAAAACGGCCCTTGGACTTGAGTTCCAACGGGGTGATTTCTCATTATACTCTTCCAACCACGCTGACAACCAAAGAACTGGTTCAGAGACTTGGAAGTATATTTAATTCCTTCAGTTCCAACAAAAATAACACCAGACTCTGGAAACCCAAGTGTTGACTCAACTGTAAGAGTTGTATAATCAGCAGGAACTGTAGATACCGATGTTTGTATCACTCCCTCTTCATTATCCAGTTTAATTGCAACCGCAGCTCTTGTTAAGGTGGTGTTAGGATTGGCAATTAGGTTACCAGCAACGAAATCCTCATCCACATAAATTTCATATTGATCTTCCTGGTTATAAGGATAAACAGAAACAGAATTACAAAATGTCTTAGCGTAAATCGTCCTGTGGTCTGGATAAGACTTTAGGTTTAGTTCAACACCAACCGTTTCAATTGGAGTTGCCCAATTTTCATTATCATCGCACAAAACTTCAGGAATAGGAACTGTTCTAAGAATCTGAGTTTCAACAAATCCCGAATCAGAAGGAATAATCATCCTGTCACCAGGATAAGTCACCTCAACATCATTCTGAAGGAAAAGCATCTTAAAGAGTGCCTTGATGCCGAGCTTAGAACCTTTGGACTGATAGAAATCTTTTAGATTCTGTAAAAGTGATGATTTATTAATTGATTCTTTAATCAAATCAATGTTCATATCATCAGTAAAGGACTCACCGATGTTTTCTGCAATTGCGGCAAGAAAAAGCACAGATAGGTTATGAACAACCGCACCTGCAATATGGATATCCTCTACGGTTTCTGCTTTATAGTAATCTTGCTTTATACTTTCAATGAAAGGTGGTAATGCTGTTGTTCCTGATACTCCTCTCTCTAAGTCAGTAAACTTATTTCCTTCTTTCTTCCTATAATAGATAATTTCATCATTAATAAGAACAACACCATTCTCTTCTGGGAAACCAGATCCATCTTCCAATAAGAAGAAGGTTCCAGTCTCATCAGTAGTAATAATCTCATCTCTACTATCTACAATATCAACAAATGCGTCAGTTTCAATATTATCATTAGCACTCTTAGTCTGAACTATATCTAACCTGGCAGCAAGGATACCAGACATAACAAGACCATTCTGATAAGTATCAAAGTCTCTAAATGTTTGAAGATTCTGTAAAAGACTCTGCCCAAAGCCTAAACGCTCTTGTGCCTCTGCTGACTTCTCCATGAAATGGATAAAAGCAGCATAGTTTGTAGCGATATAGTCAGGAACAGTACTTTCTACCTGAGAAGAGGGATAAACAAGCTTGCTAGATTGTTCGGTGTATCCTTTAGTATGACTCATGATCCCGCAACTTCCTTATCAACAATAGCTTCAATAATTGAGTCCGCTACATCGAAATCCATAAAGACTGAGTTGGCAACTTTAATGTCGTTGTCTCGTGGGATTGCTATAATCTTTATAATCCCACCAGGTTCTACCGTATCAACAAAGGTAATTGATTGTCCTGAAATATAACCCAACATAATCTCTCCCTTATCATAATCAACATAACCAAACAAGTCATTTTCAATAATGTCATTGCCTGTTGTTGCATCAATGTAATAAGCGTAGATTCCACCCTTAGTATCATCCTTAAAGTAAAATAGCTTATCACTAACAACGCCATCAACCCTAAGATAGAACCCAGTTGACTGAACAACTGATTCTGTACTGGTTATCTTCAAAGGATTATCAAAACAAATCTCATAAGCAGCTGAAGAGTTCAAACGAGCAAGAAGATTCTTTCTCATCTCCAAGTTTGTTACGTTTCTAGTGATAGAAAGATCGGCGCCATCAATAGCACCAACAATCTTGGAGTATCTAACCGCTCCTCCAAACTTAGAAATGGATCCAGCAGTTACATAACTGTCTAGAACACTCTTAACCTCTGATTGAATACCAGAGGAGTCCTTACTAGTCTTCTTATCGTTATAATAAACTGCGGATCGCGCCCTTACCCAAAGAATAACAGGATCCTTGAAAACAATGTCCAAAGAAGCAACTCGATAAGAGTCTAGAGACTTCTTCAAGTCGTTCTTAGTGATAGAAGATAACGCTTCTGTGTTTGTCGGCTTAACAACAATATAAACTCTACCATATTCCGGCTCAGCAAGAGTGTCACCGCCGTAGACATAAATGTCCTGCACCGCTGGATAGAGGTTCCTAATAATAGCGTCGTAATCGGACGCTACGACCGCCCTGTTCTGCGATCCATAGAACTTAGGTGCCCTAAACTTGATAGAGGGGATACTCTCCTCCTGGGCGCCTCCCTCGGACCTTCCACCAGAAATAACAGTAGGAACTACTGATACAATATTGCCATAAGAGTCGTATGCTTTACCAATGAAGATGTAGTTCTCTGCTCCCTGGACTCCATTTCCCTGATCTCCATTCGTAACCACATAGTTGACAAAGATCTTCGCTCCATCCTGAAGCTTTCTTCCAAAATAACCATCTCCAAAGGTAAGTTGATGGAATCCATCGTCAACTTCTTCAACCCAGTAAACTCTACTCTCGTCAGTGAGTTCTACAAGGTTATTTGCTTGCTTATAAAAGGCGTTTACGTCTGTTGCTGGGTTCTCCTGCACTTCTACTCTAATAGTAGTGGTATCAATATTATCATTCATCAGAATAAACTTCTGATTGAAGTCTGTATTATCAACTACAAAGTTTGCGGGTAGATAAGTGCCTTCATAAACAGCTAGATTAACAAACTGACACACTCCAAGAGAAGTAACAGGTGCTATTTGAGTATCAATAACATTAAACACCATATTACCAGCTCCACCCTGAGTGGTAAACATCATACCTGGTGGAAGTTCCAAAGATTGTGGATATCCCTGAGGAAAGTCTGTACCATTCAACTGGAATTCAAAGTCAATCTTAGAATATGCACATCTTGCAGACGACGGAAGATAACCAATCATCCTAGCGTTGGAAACTACGTTGTCTCTCAACGATGCCGATGATAAGAAACTTTCATTAGCCACCATGTTGGCAGTATAAGCATTTAACTGCGCTTGGTAGGAAAGTAGGTTTAATATTACTTGCAGGTTGGATCCACTGAAGTCATAGTCAGTGAATTGTTTAGTTGATTTAAGATAATTAATAAGATTCTGCTTTATCTGCTCAAAATCAACTTCAGTTAGATTGATTGCGCCAGCCAAGTCCCTGTCCTGCTATTTGAAGTTATTTATCGTCTATCGTGTAGGGGTTAGGATTTGATCTACAAAGAAAACTTTATCGGTCCCGACAATTTGATAGGTAATTCTTACAAAGAACTGGTTTTCATGTGGCTGGGCTTCTACATATACAGCTTCATTCTCATTTCTTACAACTCCTGCATAATTTAACCCAGTAGTTAATTTATTAGGTGCCACCAATTGGACTCTAGGCTCACAGAAGTCAATTGCTCTCTCGATTTCGTTCTTTAGAACGCCTGCTGTTGCCTCATCTACGAAATCAAAGAGGTAATTTATAACCTGAGAACCAAAGTCTCTGTTAAATACCGTCTCTAGAGGGTATGTTTGAATAATGTTTCGGATTGCATTGTTAATTGCAACCTCATCCCTGATTGAAATTATGTCATTTGTCAATGGATTGAGATCATCCTTGCCCCAATTCAAAGAAATGTCTTTATAAACCTTGTTTTTACGAGAAAGCTTGATACCAGCTGGGCCGCTGGTACCAATAAATGAACTTGTCATGATAGAGACTGGGATTCTTCTCTATTTAGGCTCACTCATCCCGATTCTCAGGCGGAATAAGGTGCCTATTTCTATCATAAGCGGCAGCCATGCGCCACCTCATCTCGTTTTCACTGTTATTGATCTCCTTTGCAGCCTGATCTAGGTACCTATCGGCGGCTCTATCAGTAATAAGAACCTTTGTGCCATGTTCTGCAAACATAGTTTCCTCAAGAAACTCTGGATACTGCTCTTTGTAAGTCATCCTTGACCTCTTGGTGCTTTACGGCGGGGACGACGACCCCTCTGAGAATATTTAGTGTTCTTTGAGGCGCCCTGATAGGTCCTTTTGTTGGTGGGGACGACACTCATCTCCCCTGATTTGCTGTAAATAACTGCCATAATTAAGAATTGTGTGTTTTAGCTTGTTCCTCTTCAAGCTTTGCGAGCCTGATTAGGATATCATCGAGCACTTTTGCTACATGTTCGTGCTTTTCTCCGTCTGGACGACGGTACATTAACTCATAGTTCGAGGGGGACATTGAAATATTCAGATGGTCGTGGGCATGCTCCCTCCCAAATGGTAGGAATCATGATATCGCGAGCAGCTTGAGGGCCAAGCCTCTGCCACATGGCGTAAAAATCATACATTTTCCCTTCTTTAATAGGGAACCTCTTGATGTTATCAAGAGTTAGCAGCTGAACCTCAGCCTTTACTTCTTCAACTGTCATAACACATTGCGGGGTGTCCCGTAAGTCTAGCAAAACACCCCAACAATTTCAATCAGTCCTTACGAAACACAACCTCACGGACGATTTCGTTGAACCAAGTGTCGCTCATATGCTCAATAAGAACAGCAGCAGAAACTGGGTTATTAGCGTAACCTTCGTCGATGAGAAAGTCACGGACAACTTCCTCTGCTTTCATGTTCGGATTGGTTTCCTTGTAGTTCTTAGCTACGCCCTTCACCATCTTAGCGGGGCTTCCGGCACCTGAACCTTCAGTAATACCACTAGCAGTATCTTTAACTGCGGAAGTTACACCTTTGCCGACACCACCCACTGCTTTACCGGCGCCCTTTGCTGCGCCGCCAACCGCATTACCAACGCCCTTGAGGGCATCACCAACAACAGCGCCTGCGCTGGCAAGAGCGCCCTCAGGGACATAAACGTTGCCCATTTTACTAAGGGCTCTCACGTAGGCATTCATATTTGCCTCCTTCACATCCTTTTTCTTCTTATCCTTCTTATCCTCATCTTCGTCCTTCTCCTCGTCACCAGAGAACTTGCCTTTTCCTTTTGACTCCTCTTCGCCTTCAGACTCGTCGCGACGATCCTTTTCAGACTGTTTCTTGTCGGACTCTTTACCGTCCTTTTCACCTAGAGCATCATCCAGCTCGTCATTAAAGCCTTGCTTCTTCTTCTCTTGAAGAGTCTCATAATCATCAAAACGGTTATAGCGGTACGAACCGCCAGACAGTGAAAGTGTCATCTTATCAAACGTGATTTAAGTTATTTATAAAACTATGCTTCAGTAATATATGTGATCTGGCCCGCACACCTTCCTGGTGTTAACCCATCAGGATTTACGTTCATTTGTCTCCAAGTATCAGCATCATCAAGAGGCGACATCATCACAACAAAAGCTTCCTTAATAGCATTTCCTTTAAGTACAGGTCCAAAATAACCCGGAGCTGGATTAAATCCCTGTATAAGAACAGCACCAGTAGAAACCGTTCCGTTTTTGATAGGAAAAGGTATGTTACCAATCATAAACTTTCCTGTGGCTCCAACCTGACTATTCCAAGAAACTTCAAACTCAACTGTCACCATATTACCAATTCTCACATAACTTCCCATCTGTTCCGTCACATCCCAAACACCAAAAGTATCATCTCCAGAAGGTTGCGCAAGCCACGTACCATACTGATACTGATCTTGTTGAGCAGAAACTAAGTTTCCGTTTGGATTAGTTGAAGCAGTAAATTGAACATAACTGGTGTCAATGCCACCTGTGAATACAGCATTATCATTGAACTGCTTAACGCCAAGAATATCTTGATTGCCACTCAGAAGTACAGCGTCAGAATTAACTGAATCTTTCAGTTGCAACCAATTGGCATTGAGTTTAAATTCATTCCTGTTCCCCTCATCATCCGTTTCACTTCTTTGGACAAGAAATAGATCGCTATTAGTAAATGCCATTAGATCCTTTTATTGTATTTATCCACCTTGCAATGCCGCAATGGCTGCTTCATTCTGAGATACTCTAGTTGTAAGACCCGCCAGTGCTACTTCTAAAGCAGTAATATCATTTTCATTAGTAGTAACCCGAGTACTAACGTCCCCAACTGAGTTTGCACTTGCAACTGTCCCACTAGTGTTTGGGAATTGCCACACTACATTCTGTGTAAGGCTTCCTGCAGGGACAGCAATTTCAACATAGTAAGACGTGGTTAAAGGATCAGTAGGAGTATAAATCCTTACGCTCTTGTCCGACTCAGAATAGATGTTAACTGACCCCGACTGAAGGTTAATATCTAAATCGTTTAAAGAAACAACACCCCCAATATCAGTGTCACTAATAGTAACATCAAGATTACCCAGTGCTACATTATTAGTAATCTCTCTAATAACCACGGGGGTAGTGGAAAGATTATCAATGATATCAATAGTTAAGTTAGATCCTGTAATTTTATATGATGTCTCACCCCTTTGGACAAGCATCAAATCGGTTGCGGTTAATCCCATTGGTTACTCTGCCTCTAGTGTAGTTAGTCTGCTCTCATGAGAAGCGATTGTGATGTCCACTGAATCGTCCTTCTGCTGCAAGAGTTGAACATTAGCATTAGTTGCTACTATCTCATTTGCATTAAGAGTAGCCTTAGAATCTACATTTGATAATGCTACCATCTCTGCTTGTAGTGTATCAATCTCACTCTCTAGAGTAAGAATCCTTGCTTCATAATTAGAAATATTATTTACTTGTCCCTGCAGCGCTTCTAGAATTTGTAAGAAGTGTTGCAACTGCGAATCAACTGTAGCAGCGCTAGCAAATACGTCTAAACCCTTAACATGATCCACTAATCCACCAAGTGAATAATGGGTTAGTTTCTCTTCCACCGTCATCGTACTGAATTCAGGCAACGGGGTAGAGATAGAAGGTGTTGCCGGAATATCTTCTAATGACCACGTCTCATTGCCTTCAGCAAACACCGCCTGTTGTCCCTCAGGGATGGTAGGCGGCGCAATAAAGGTAGCGTTTGCCGGTAAGAAATGTTCTGATGTGTCTAGTGGATTTATATCAGCAGCTGCTGAACCCAGATACACAAATGTCTCGTCGTCGTAGTGGTATACTAACATGATTAATAAGCTCTAATAATGGGCATAATGTTAATGTTCTTGGGAACCCCAGCTGTCGCACCCTGTGAATCAGTATTTGCAGTGAACTCATGCTTGTGATTAGAAGAATTAGATCCGGTATTAGCACTATATGTATG
>Ga0066863_10000294_pt1 | contig 23161 bp, 22 predicted proteins | sample ETN02SmetaG_2_FD_65495 | JGI IMG/M metagenome (GOLD analysis project Ga0066863, IMG submission 65495) | Marine microbial and viral communities from oxygen minimum zone, Eastern Pacific Ocean - ETNP2014F10-02SV253 | ecosystem: Environmental > Aquatic > Marine > Oceanic ...
TTGATGATCAAAAGATTGATGATATGAAAGATGGAGTTTCAGATAGAGGAGCTTTGGTTAAAAAATTTGATCCTCCACAACATTTGATTGAAAAAGTGGAAAAAATATTTCAATCAGCAAAGATTGATGTTGGAGGTTTGGAATATTTAGTAAACTCAGAAGATGATGAAACATATATTTATGATATAAATGCTATGTCGAATTTTGTAGCAGATCCAGAAATAGTCCTTGGATTTGATCCTACTGATAATTTAGTAGATTTCGTTATTAAAGAAATACAAAAAAAAGTAAAATTACCTGTTAATTTATAATGAGAAATTGATAAAATAATACCTTAGATAATTTAAAAAGTATTATGATATCTTCAAATCCTAGAAAAATTTTATTGTTTTTTGCGCATCCAGATGATGAAACATCATCTTGTGGAGGTACAATTAATAAATATTCTAAACTTGGTTATCAGGTATACGTTTGTACTGCAACAAATGGCAATAAAGGTGATTTGGGAACTGGTGATCTTAAGTTAACAAGAGAAGAATTAGGACCATATAGAGAAAAAGAAGAATTAGCAGTATTAAAATCACTAGGTGTTTATGAAGTATTCCAGTTTGGCTATGATGATCAAGGCCTTGAGTTACTTGAAAATGGAATTTTAGAACAACAATATTTAGATATCTTAAAAAAAATTCAACCAGATGTAGTGATTACGTTCGGGCAAAGAGGATTTTCTGGTCATACTGATCATATTCAGGTCAATATCAATGCAACAAATGCTTTTAATAAGTATATATATATATACTCAACTCAAAATATCAGATTATTCTATACTGCTATGCCAAAAGTAATTGCTGAAAAAAGAGAAATGGATCTTAGTGAAGAAGAAAAATCTCCAACTATTGGTATAGATATATCTGATAATTGGAGCAATAAAGTTGCTGGGTTAAGAATGTATAAAAGCCAAAGAGATGCTCAAGAAATAGCAAGTATGTTTGAATCTATGTATCAGGGTGATCCTTATGATAATTACGGCGAATCAAGAGAAGAAATTTCTCAATTCTCTGAATTACTAAAAAATCATGGATACACAAATAATCCTACTGAATATTTTCATCAATACTATCCCAAGTTAGAAAATTATGACGGGAAAATTTTATCAAATAAATTTTAATTTCCAAATTTTACTGATAAGGTTTGTTTTCTCCAAACGTATCTCCGTAATATTGAAAAAAATCTATTGTACTATCTTCAACATATTGGTAAAGGTTTTGAAATAATTTTCTTAATCCATCTGGTGATTTGTTATCTTTCCTGTATGGATTTTCAAGTTTTTCTTCTACCCAGTCCATATATATAGTATCTGCTGGACCAGGAGTTGTTGGCCCACTAACATATATCCATACTGGTGCTCTTTGTCCTACGCTTTGGTATTTTTCACTTAATTCTTTTGCGGCTTGAGCAGCATCTCTTGTTTTTCCTTTTTGAATTTTAAATGTTCTTCGTATTAAATACATATAATCTCCTAGATTTGAATTAATAAAATTTTAATTAAATAATCTTTGGATCACAATAAATAATTTAATTAAATAGTGAGAAAATAGAGATATACAGAGGTGTTACAATATAATTTCTATTATATATTTAATACCTTGGTTAAATGGAAAATAAAATATCGTTATTTGATACAAATATACCGCCTTTAGCTGAACGTGTAAGACCTAAATCTCTTAAAGAATTTATCGGGCAATCTCATATTTTAGGTGAAAATAAAATCCTTAATTCATTAATAGAAAATATGAAATTGTTTTCTATGATTTTATGGGGACCGCCAGGCTCTGGCAAAACCACATTAGCTAGACTCTTGACTATAAAATCAAATTACGAATTGCAACAAATATCAGCAGTTTCAAGTGGCGTAAAAGATTTACGTGAGATTATTGATAAATCTTTATTAAATAGAAGTATGGGGAAGGAAACAGTTCTATTTATAGATGAAATACATAGATTTAATAAATCTCAACAGGATGCACTTTTACATGCTGTTGAAAACGGTACAATTATATTAATAGGAGCCACTACAGAAAATCCTTCTTTTGAAGTTATTTCACCGCTCTTATCTAGATCAAAAGTTTTAACTTTAAATCCCTTGTCTTTTGAAAATTTGAGTGAAATCTTGGATCATGCATTTGAAGAAGACATAATTTTATCAAAAGGTAATTATACTATTACTGAAACTGTGAAAAATAAATTAATACAGAATTCAAGCGGTGATGCTAGGAAAATGTTAAATACAGTAGATATTGCGGTAAATATTCTTGGGCAATCTGGAGCTATTACATCAAGTGTTTTAGATGAGGCATTTCAGAACAAATCTATCCTTTACGACAAAGCTGGTGATTATCATTATGATACTGTAAGTGCTTTGATAAAATCTATGAGAGGAAGTGATCCTGATGCTGCTATATATTGGTTATCAGTAATGATAGAAGGTGGAGAAAAACCTGAATTTATTGCAAGAAGAATGGTGATATTTGCATCTGAAGATATAGGAAATGCAGATCCTAAAGCTTTAAGTATGGCAGTATCTGGATTTCATGCTGTTAGCTTAATTGGATATCCAGAAGCTTCTATTATTTTAGCTCAGGTTACAACATATTTATCTTCTTCGCCAAAATCTAACGCATCATATATGGCTCTAAATAATTCAATTGAAATCATAAAGGAACAAGGTACTCCTAGTGTTCCCCTACATCTTAGAAATGCTCCGACTGATTTAATGAAAAATATGGAATATGGAGAAGGTTATAAATATCCTCATTCTTATGAAAAATCTTTTGTGAATGAAAATTATTTCCCAAAAGATCAGAGTTATATATTTTACAAACCTACTGATAATGGCTATGAAAAATATATAAAAGAAAGATTGAAAAATTTGTGGAGTGAAAGATATGAATAAAGAAATTGGAATGAATATAAACACTTTAACTTTCGATATGTTTGGAACTATCTTGGATTTGGCAGGGAGTATGATTCCATATTTAAATGAATTTTTAAATAATACTAACTCCGATGTTACAGGAGAACAGATATGGGATACATGGAGAGATAGACAAAGAATTGAACAGTATCAGGATAATATTTTAATGTTGGGTCACAGTGGATATTTAAAAACATGTGAAAGAGCATTAAAATATAGCTTGGAAAAACATGGTATTTCTTTCAATGAAAAAAAAATAAAAAATATTATGGATGGTTGGTACTGTTTAAAACCATTTGCAGATGCTATGAAATCATTACCTGAATTGAGCGTGAAATACAATTTAGTTGCATTATCCAATGGTGAACAAAATTATTTAGAACATTTAGCAGCAAAGCAATTAAAATTTGAATTTAATGATATTATTTCTGTTCAAAATGCAGGATTATTTAAACCTAGCCCTGCTGTATATAGAAAAGCCGCTAATATGTTAAATAAAAATGTTGAAGAAATAATGATGGTAGCTTCTCACTCATTTGATATTATTGGGGCTAAAGCATGCGGTTATAAAGGGGCATATATTAATCGATATAATTTACCTGTAGAAGATTTGAATTATTCACCAGATATAACTGTAATGGATTTTTATGAATTTACAAATTTTCTTGTTAGAGGCATAATACCTAAATCTCAATCAAACAAAAAACAAGGAAAAACAATTGAATAATCAAAATCGAAAATTACCTGACCCTTTTGATTCTTTTGTAGTAGGTAGTTTACCAAGACCGAAATGGGTTATGGAAGTTGTAGAAAGAAGAAAAAATGGAGATATTTCAGATGCAAACTTTCAAAGTATTTTAGATACTGCTGTTCCATTTGCTATAACCTTACAAGAAAAAGCAGGATTAAATTATATAACTGATGGAGAATGGAGAAGAGAAAGTTATGTTAAAGTTTTTTCTGATTCTGTTGATGGATTTGAAAATGATCTTATTGGCGTAGGTACAGTTAATCAAGATTCTCATACTACAAATATGTATCCTGCCGTTGTAAATAAAATTAAACAGGTAAAATCTATTGCATTAAATGAAGCAAAATTTACAACTAATCATTCTTTAGGAAGAAGTAAATTGTTAGTTACACTTCCTTCAGCATATACAGTTGGCAGAAGAATGTGGGATGAAAAATTTTCTTCTGCAGCTTATCCTGACAGATCAGAATTTATTGAGGATTGTGTTCCTATAATAAGAAATGAAATCACTAATTTGATGAATGCTGGATTTTTAAATATACAACTTGATGATCCATGGTTAGCTTTATTAGTTGACCCTGAGTACAGGAAGAGAGAAAAGATAAGTGATATAGATAAAGAAATTGAATTGAGTGTGAAATCTACAAATAAAATTGTTGAAGGTTTTAACTCAGTATTTTTTTCCGTACATTTATGTCACGCTCACTATAATCGATTACATGGTTCGGAAGGACCTTATGATTTGATAGCACATGCATTTAGTCAATTACATATTGATAGAATAGCAATTGAATTGGCTTCTCCGGTTGCAGGAGGACTCGATATTTTAAAAACTTTCCCAAGAGATAAAATTTTAGGTATGGGAGTAGTAGACCATACTTCTAAAGATATAGAAAAATCTGAGTCTATTGTTGCAAAAGTTGAAGAAGCTATAAATTATCTAGGGACAGATAATATAACTTTAAATCCTGATTGTGGTTTTGCTCCATCATCTTCTAATCCTATGGATTTAGATGAAGCTTATTTAAAACTTAAAGAATTATCTGTTGCATCTATGGATTTGAAAAGTAAATATTCATAATTTGATCGATTAAAGCATATGATATATATGATTTATGTAATATGCTTCCCTGCAGAATATAAATATCGACACTATTATGTTAGGCTTAATTACTCAAAAAATGTTTTTTAAAATTTCTGGTAGCATTTTATTTGCTTATTTTATTGGAGCTATCCCTTTCTCTTCTATAATAAGTTCTAAATATGGTAAAAATTTATTTGCTCAAGGTAGCAAAAAAGCAGGAGCGGCAAATGTATTAAAAACTACAGGTGTAAAACCTGCAGTATTTGCGTTTACCGCTGATTTTACAAAAGGCTCAATTACAATACTTGTGGCTAGATTTTTGGGTTTTGAAAACATTTTTATTTTAATGATTGCTTCTAGTACAATACTTGGGCATTGGAAATCTATATTTAATAAGATGAGAGGTGGAGATGGTTTTGCAACACTGGGAGGTATCACTTTAATTATGTATTCATTGCCAGGAATGATAGCCGTTATTGGCGCATTTATAATAAATTATTTTTCAAGATTTTTTAAATATTCATCTACGCTTTGTGTTCCAGGAGGTTATTTAATCCTGGTTTTATATACAAAAAATATGAATTCTCAGATTATTGGAATGGGAATTTTATATTCGTTGGTCTTTCTTAAATCCAATTCATTGGTATTTAAAGAAAAATTGAAGAGTTTATCCTGATGAAAGTATTAGTTATTGGTGGTACAAGATATATGGGAAAACTTCTTGTTTGCAATTTATTAAATGAAGGCCATGAGGTTTCTATTATTTCCAGAGGAAATCAACAACCAAATTGGTGGCATGAGATAAAGCATATCAAAGCTGACAGATCAGATAAAGCTGAGCTAGAATCAGGATTAAAAGGAATGGAATTTGACTGGGTTTTTGATTTCCAGGCATATAGAAAAGAACATGTTGAAGATTTTGGTAATATTATGAACGGACGTGTTGGCAAATATCTTTTTGTGAGTACAGGTTCGATTTATAGTAAATGGGATTATGGGACTCCAGAGGAAGCATTATTAGATTTTGAGTTAAATGTTCCTTTTCGAGAAAATCAAGTAAATTGGGATGATTTGACTTATGATTATGATCCTAAAGAATTAGAATATGGCGCCAGAAAAAGGCATTGTGAAAAATGGATTATAGAAAATTTTGATATCCCGTATGTTATTATGAGAATTCCAGCCATCATGGGAGAAGATGATCCTACAGGTAGAATTTGGTGGTGGATTCAAAGAATATCAGATAATCGAGGTATTGTAATACCAAGTAAAGTTGAAAATCCATTTAGAACTCTTTATTCTGGCGATGCGGCACAAGCATTTTTAGATTCTATGAAATCAGATAAAACTTTGAATCAAATTTATCATATTGCATCACATGAAATCTTTACTTCAAGAAGTTGGGTAAGAATATTATCTAATATATTAAATACTGAACCCAAATTATTTTTGGTTCCTAGTACTTTTACAGATAAATACTTGGGAGGAATAAATGAATATGGCAAACCAGGTGATAAATATTCTCCACCTTTATTGAGAAATTATCCATATATACATGATTTGTCTAAATCAGATATGGATTTTAATTTTAAAACTACAAAAGTAGAAGATTGGTTAGCAAAAACGGCTGATTATTATTTGAATTTATCTGATGTTGAAAATTCCAAAGGATATGAGAATAGGGATCTTGAAATTAAACTGGGGACTGAATGGGAGAGTAGATTGGGAAATTTACAAGATGTATTTGAATCTGACTTTAATTAATAAGGAATTCCCGCAAGAAGTATAGCTGCATACATGCATTTCCACGCTTCTAAGTAATCTTCTGATTCAAATGAAATGATTTGTCTTGAATCTCTTTTTATACCAGGCATCATACTTACCACATCAGCCATAAGATCACTTGAAAATTCTACAGACATTTTTACTGGTGTTTTGTATTTTATTGGAGAGAATTCTTTATAATTTTGAACGGATTCAATAGCTTTGTTTTTAATTAATTTAAATGCTTCATTCCCTGATAAATTTTTAGCTGAAAATTTATTAATAGCTTCTTTTACAGGAGCTCCCACTATGTTGGGAATAAGATTTTTTGCATCATAGACTATATCTGAATCTCCTGCTATCAAACCTATTGGTACGTTATAATATCCTGCTATTCCAGCATTTATTTCAAATTCTGAAGATGGTTTGTCATTAATATAAAAATGCTGTATTACACTTGATCCCCTTATAGTATGACTTAATATTCCTTTCTCCCCAGGTCTTGAATGATAACCTATGCACATTGAGATATCAGGGTTATTTTCAACACCTTGCATCATCCCTAATGGTTTAGGAGATCCACTAATCAATTCTGCTCTTTGATCAAGCATGTATGGAAGTAGGTTTCTCATAGAACCATGACTGTCGTTTACAATTACAGTTGTTGCCCCAGCCTCAAAACTACCTTCAATGGCAGCATTAGCTTCAAGCGTCATAGCTTTACGCATCATATTATAATCATAACCTTTTGGTCCTGTTTGATCAGTGTGTACAACGCCACTTACTCCTTCCATATCAATAGATATATGAACATTTATACTCATAATTAATCCTTCTCAATTTTTAAATGAATAATAATTTATACCAGTTTTCTTTTTCCTGGCAACACCTTCTTTGACTGCAGCTGAAGCTATGTTTTCTGATACACTTTTAACTACATTTTTATCAAATACACTAGGAATAATAAAATCTGGGTTTAATAATCGCCTTGGTATGACTGATGCTATGGCTTTTGCTGCTGAAATTTTCATTTTGTCTGTGATTGTTTTTGCTCTTACCTCTAGGATTCCTTTGAAGATCCCTGGAAATGCTAAAGAATTATTTACCTGATTAGGATAATCTGATCTCCCTGTTGCCATAACTTTAACATTTGATGGTATTAATTCTGGCATTATTTCAGGAATAGGATTGGCTAATGCAAATACTATACTTTCAGATTTCATTTGTTCTAACATTTTTTTTGTTACCATGTTTGGCCCTGCTAGCCCTATGAAACAATCAGCATTTTTTAATGCCTTTTTCAGATCTCCTTTTATATTTTCAGGGTTGGTTTTTTCAGCGAAATTCTTTTTGTAAATATTATCATTATAATTTCTATTTCTTGAAACTATTCCTTGCCTGTCTATTCCTATAATATTTTTTATTCCAAAGTCCATTAATATATTTGAACAGGCTATGCCTGCTGCTCCAACTCCCGCTATTACAACTTTTAAATCTTTTGGTTTTTTGTTTACTATTTTTAAGGAATTTATTAATGCTGCTAAGACAACGATAGCAGTACCATGTTGATCATCATGAAATACAGGTATATCAATTTCTTGTTTCAATCTTTGTTCAATATAAAAACATCTTGGAGCACTGATATCTTCAAGATTGATACCGCCAAACCCTGGAGAAATTGCTTTGACAATGTCAACTATTTCATCTTCGTCTTGAGTATTTAAACATATAGGCCACGCGTCTACATTCGCAAAATTTTTAAGAATCATGGCTTTACCTTCCATTACTGGTAAAGCTGCTTCTGGTCCTATATTTCCTAATCCTAATACAGCGCTGCCATCAGTTACTACTGCAATAGTATGACTTTTAGTTGTAAGTGCCCATGCTGCTTCGGGTGTATGATGAATATGAGATGATATCCTGCCCACTCCTGGAGTATAAGCTTTTGACATATCATCTCTTGTAGAAATATCAAAAGAACTGTTTACTTCGATTTTACCTCCAAGGTGTAATAAAAATGTTTGGTCAGAAACATTTTGTATATTAACTTCTTTAAGAATATTAAGTTTTTCAATTATTTTTTCTGCATGATCATTTCCATTAGTATTTGTTGTAAGGTCTCTTACAATATAATCACCTTCAATAGATACGACATCAATAGCTGACATATCACCACCATTGTTGCTTATAGTATTAATTATTTTTGCAAGCATTCCAGTTGTGTTTGGGTATTTTGCTCTTATGGTGATACTATTTGCTACACCAGGTTTTATGTTTTTACTAGCACTCATAATTTTAGGGATATTTATACAATATTATGATCTATATTATTTCTGGCTACAATCATAGTCAAAGAATTATTTGAATCAATATTTGATATTTTATGATTAAATTTTTCAGGTATATATATAAAGTCTTCTTTTGTAACACTAAAATGGGAATCTAATTTATTATTTGAAATAAATAAACCTTTTCCTGAATTTATAAAAATTGCTGTTTCAAAATCAGAATGTTTGTGTGGGATTGTACTAATTCCAGGTAATAGTTCAATTTTGGACATATAGATTGATTTTGAATTGCTGGTATTTTTTGAAACCCCTACAATGACTTTTTCAGTCTCTGAAGATTGGGCTTCGGTAAGTTCAAAAGGTATGACAGTACAATCATTGTTTTTATTGTAATTTTTTAAAAGTTCATTTTCATTTTTTATTTCTTTTACAATTTCAGTTGGCTTATTTCGTGCAACCAATAAAAATAATGATGCTTTATTACTTATATTTATTGGTTTGTGAGGAGCGTCTGGCGGTACATAAATAAAATCTCCTGTGTGTATTTTGTTATGCTTTTCTAATTTCTTTCCTACTACAAATATCCCTTCGCCTGCAAGAACATATATTGCACTTTCGCAATTTAGATGTAAATGTGGGGAAGATGATTTACCTGGAGGTATTTCTGCTATAGCTAGGTGTATGTTTTTAGAATTAGATGTTTCTTTTGCTACACCAGCTATTCTAGTCATATCACCTGATGATATTTCAGTATATCTTTCATATGGTCTGATAATTGTAGTAACATTTGTGTTCATTAATATTGCTCCAAAATTATATTATCAAAATACAAAATTATTTTGTGTAAAAATTGAGAATTTTATATTTTTTTTTCATCTTTTAAACTGATTGTTAGGATAAAAGTAATTATTGATAAGAGTGCCGGTAGAATGAACGCTTTACTGATAGAAGATATATAATTTAAAGTATCAGGAGTTATGTTATCTAATTCATTGTTTGATATGGATACAAATACTAGGACTAAAGCTGTTGAAATTGATATTCCAATTATATTTCCTGAAGTTCTTGTAAGGGTCAAAAAAGCATTTACGCTACCATAATTATCTTCTTTCACAGAAGTGAATATATAACTTGTGTTTACAGTGCTGAAAATCCCCATTCCAAGTCCTTGAAAAGCATACGCCACCATCACAAATTCTTTATTTAAAATTGTTGCAAAAAGATATAAAGAAACCGATATGCTTAAACACAATGCTCCAGCGATTCTTGGAAAATAACTACCTATTTTATCTGATACTTTTCCTGCAAAAGGTCCTGATATAGCCATCATTATAGGGCCTGGTAATATGTATATACCTGTTTTTGAGGATGATAATCCATAGCCATTTATTAGTAAAAAGGGTGAAAGATAATATATAGGTGAATTAGCTATAAATGATAAAAATCTTACAATGCTGCCCAAAGAGAAGCTTTTGTGATTAAATAATTTCAGATCTATTAATGGATTTGATAATTTATTATGTTTTTCCCATAGAATAAATAGAAGTAGAAATATTCCTGTTATTGGAATTCCAGTTATTAACCAAATGACATTCCAATTAGAGGTTGTATACATAGATATACTTATAATTAAAGAAGAAAGTGATATTGTAGATAGTAGTGTTCCTTGCCAATCAAATTCATAGTTTAGAGGTTTTGTTTTTTTTGGATTATTTAATTTTATAAATATACTGAAAAATAAACCTAGGATAGTAAGGATAGATACAAAGTTAAATATACCTCTCCAACCAAAATTGTCTATTATATAACCCCCGATGACAGGACTTGCTATAGATCCTATCCCAATTATAGACATGAAAATTCCTAAAGATGTTCCTCTGTCTTGTTTTTGGAATAACTGTATTACCATAACCATTACGTTGGATTGGATTGCTGCCGAACCTATTCCTTGTAATGATTTGAATAATATAAGTGTGATTAGTATCTCAGATCTGCCTGCTAAAGTTACAAATATTCCAAAAAGAATCAAACCAATAAGGTATATTTTTTTACTACTGTAAATATCAGATAATTTACCCATAGGTAATAAAAATGAACTTGTTGCCAAAACAAATGATATTGGTATCCATTGAATTAAAGATAAATCAATATTCAGATCATTGCTAATAGTAGGCAATGCTAAATTTAACATAGTATTATCTACGAGTTCAGCAAATTGCCCCGAAGCTATTCCTATAAATGAAATTATCAGTTCTAACATAGGCTGAAATTAGCTGATTAATTCTGGTTCAATAATAGTTTCTTTGACAACGTTATTTTCTAATGAAACTTTATACCCTTTGGAACCATTTTTAGGGGTAATGAGCTTTATTAATTTATTATTTATATAATGAGCTCCAACATAGTCATCTAGAGCTATTCCATCAGATAGTATTTTATTTTTGATTAATTTTTCGTATGTGGGTCTACGATCTTCTTCCCCATTATAGTGTGGGCATGCACTTCCTTTTAAAAATCCCAAACCTGTATTTAATTCTTTTAACATCGTTCTATTATTTAAACCTAACCCGGGACTGACTAATGATGATGAGGGACCAAAAGAATCAGTTACACTGCATTCATACCAACAGATCATTCCCGCACTTGCTCCCGTTAATACAATTCCATTTTGCCAAGCTTTTGTTAATATTTTATCAATTCCGTGAATTTCCCATATTGATAACATATTCGCAGTATTTCCACCTGATACTTCTATAATATCTTGATTTAATAAATAATCTTCCAAGTCTCTTTGGTCTCTGCTAAATAAAGGTAAATGACTAGCAATTGCTCTTTCAGAAGGGAACACTCTGTAAAATCTTTCTATCGCAAAAGCAGAATCTCCAACTGCAGTTGGAATAAAAGCTATTTTAGGTTTTTTCTTGCCAGATGCCTTGATTTTATAATTATCAATTACAAGATTAAATTTGTCTAATCCTACCCCGCCACCACCGAGTGCAATTATTTGAGACGATTTTTTAGTAGCCATATGTACTCCTTATTATCTTTTTGGCTCTCTTGTCCAAAAATTACAATTTTGATTTTCACATTTTAACCATTTAAATAATTCGGGATTGTTAAATTCCGAATTAGAAATATTTTTTATTACTTTATAATCTACTTCTACCAATAATTTATTACTTTTTGTATCGCATATAGGACACATATTTGATTGATCAGAAATATTATTCATATTTGGAAAAATCAAAATTTTCTTTAGTGATAAATTCTACAAGTGCTGGTTTTCCAGATTCGGTAATACTTATTGCTTCTTTTAGTGCGCTGATAATCTTTTCGGGCTTACTTACTCTTATCCCCCATCCACCTAATGCTTCAGCAACTTGTTTATAATTTCCGCCCTGAGAATGTGCTTTGTATTTTTCTATTGAAGTTGGCATTGAAGGTCTTTCTATAGCCATTGCACCGTTATTTAATACAATTGTAAGTATCCCTATGTTATTCCTTACCGCAGTTTCAATATCCATCCCAACCATGCCTATAGCAGCATCGCCCATAATGTTTATACATAATTTCTCAGGGTTTGCTAGTTTTGCTCCCATGATTACTCCTAATCCATATCCTAGTTGAGTAGTTTTGCCCCATCCAATGTAAGATTTTGGAGAAGTGCATTCCCAAAAAGGGATTATTTGATCCCTTGGACTACCAGCATCATGGGTCATGATTGTATTATTTAGATCTACTGTGTGCATTAAATCATTTACAACTCTGTATGGGTTAAGAGGAGTTTCATCAGAGTGTAACTTGCTTTGCCATTCTCCGAGCCATTCGTCTTTTATGTCTTTTATTTCCTGTCTTATATTTTTGCTATTATAATTATCAAAATTAGTTATTTTATTATTTATGCAAGAAGTTAAATCTTGTAAAACAAGTTTGGAGTCTCCTATCAGGCCATAGTGGGCGTTATAATCTTTGTTAATATCGAATGGGTCATTAGTAGAATGTATTATAATTTTACCTTCCGGGATATCTCTCCCATACGGCGTTCTTGTTAAACTTGTTCCTATAGCTATCACAACATCAGATTTGTTAAGGAAATGATGAATCATTTTTGTTGTTGAGACAGCGGATGATCCTAATGACAGGGCATGGTTTTCAGGGAAAGAACTTTTTCCTGGCATAGTAGTCATTACTGGTATATTAAGAAGTTCAGCGAATTTTAATAACTCTTCTTCTGCATCTGAATACATAATTCCCTGACCTGTATATAAAATCGGATTTTTAGCATTAATGATTACATCGGCTATCTCTTTAGTTTCTGATTGATCAGGTCTGACTAAATTCTTTTTAACAGGATCATAATTTAATTCATTTAAATTTTGACCCCATATATCAGCAGGTATTTCTATTAATACAGGGCCTGGTTTTCCTGTTTTTAATGCATAAAATGCTCTTTTTAATATTTGTGGAAGACGATTTATATCATTTACCTGTGCTAACCACTTAGTTACATTGGAATAATTATTTGTAGAAACAAAATTTGGCGAAATGAAAGATCTATTTAAACTTTCCCCTCCCGGTATTAATAGTACAGGTACATTATCTGCAAAGGATTGGGCAGCTCCTGGAAAAGAATTTTCAGCCCCTGGGCCTCCTTGCATAGCAAATACTCCAATTTGCTTTCCTCCCGTAGATCTGCTTATTCCATCAGCTATTGCAACCCCTATTCTTTCTTGTCTGCATATTATAGGTTTTATATTAATTTCTGCACAGGATTCAATTAATGCGGTTGACGGGAAGCAACTTAAAAATTTTATATTTTCTTTTTTTAATATTTCTGCTAATAATTCTGATCCATTCATTTCTTTATCCATATTGAAATAATATTAGTTAAAGTAACAGAACTTTTTTAATAAATCAATTTTAAGGTTGTGTTTTATAACGATTTATAGCATGATTGTTAAATATAATGGGGAGCAATTGCTGAGAGGATGCTAGTTCATCGACCCTGAAACTGATCTGGATAATGCCAGCGTAGATTCTCCATTAATAAAAAAAAATGGAGAAATTATGCAAACGTATTCATACATTATTGTTATTATCGTCTCACTGTTTTTTTTCGGAATAGTTTATTGGAATTTTCGGAAATTAAAAACTTCACTTGAAGACTATGTTGTTGATAGAAATAATGTTAATTCGTTGACTTCTATAAGTACATTAGTTTCTTCTATGCTTGGAGCATGGATTTTATTTAGTCCATCTGAAACAGGCGTTGGCCATGGAATAAATGGAATATTAGGTTATTCCTTTGGGCAGGCATTACCATTTGTAGCCTTTGCCATTATTGGTAGCAGAATTAGGGAGTTGATGCCTTCAGGGCATTCTGTTACAGAATTTGTAAAGTATAGATACGGATCATTAGGGCATAGTTTTGTTGCAATAATTTCTATCTTTTATATGTTGGTTTTTTTATGCGCGGAACTTACTGGTATTTCATCAGCAGCAAATCTAATTGGAGATATACCAAATTGGATAACTGCATTAATAATTGGCTTATGTGCTTCAACTTATGTTGTGGTAGGAGGAATTAAGGCATCTATATTTACTGATAAATATCAATTTAGATTTATATTACCTTTAATAATCATTGGGGTATTAACCATTTTCCTTAATAGCTCTGTGACTAGAGAATTTAATAATCTTGATGATGGCCTAATGTCATTGTCTTCTTGGGATGATGGTAAATTTGGTTTAACTTTGATGATTGCTATTTTATCTGCTAATATGTTTCATCAAGGATTATGGCAAAGAATTTATAGTATTACTGATAAAAAATCACTGATAAAATCATTTGGAATATCCAGTATTATTGTGATCCCTGTAGTTTTTATATTTGGATTTATAGGAATTCTCTCAGTAGGAATTGATACTGCGTCTAATGCTTCTATAGCTTTATTTGATACCATTATGAAAATTTCCCCTCAGTGGGTGATAATGATTTTTCTTGTTTTGGCTATAATGCTGGTTGCAAGTAGCCTAGATACTTTGTTTAATTCCATATCAAGTATTGTTGGAACTGATTTATATGATGTATTACCAAGAGGATCTAATCATTTAAGTAATGCTATGAAAATTACTCCTTATTTATGTTTAATTCCCGCAGTAATTATAGCTTCACAGGGATATAGTGTCCTTTATTTATTTTTAATTGCAGATATGGTTTGTTGCGCTATTTTATTCCCAGTATTTTTTGGTTTGTATAGTTCTAAATTTAATGGGAATGATGCAGTCATTTCAATGATCACAGGATTAATATTAGGCACATTACTTTTTCCAAAACCTGATTGGTCACCATTAGTTTCTTCAATCCCATATTCAGGAGATTTATTTGTTTCTTTCTATATTTCATTCTTATCTTCAGTTTTAATTTCCTTGATATTATTTGTAAAAAACAATATATCTTCTAAGCCAGGTTTTGTTTTTTCATCATTAAATAAAAATATATCTGCATTAGATTAATTATTAATTCCTTTTTATTGATTGAAAAGAAATTGATTTATTATTAATCTATTTTTATAAATTTCAGGTGGAATAACATGGAAAGACCGATAAAAAAAGATCCTGGTACTCATTATACAAAGTTAGATACGCCAAGTTTAATATTGGATTTAGATGCAGCAAAAACCAATTTAACTTTGATTAGTACTAAATTAAATTCTTTAAAATTAAAAGTTAGATGGAATGTCAATTCACACCTTACTAAGGATATTCTTTCTTTACAAATGAAATCTGTTTCTGATACTAAAGGAATCTCAGTAACAAATATTTCTCAGGCTTCAGTATTTTCTTCTTTGAGTGATGATATTATCGTAAATAATGTTGTTTTATCTGAGTCCAAATTATCTTCAATAACTGAGCTTAATGCATCACCTGTATATAGTTCAATATTGCAGTTAAATAAAATTAAAAGTATTTATTCTGGTGGTTTATATATAAAAATCAGAATTGATTCAGATTTCAAATTTGAATCTGATGTTATCAAATATTTATTGAATGAAAATTATTCAATAAAAGGAATTATTTTCGAATTTTATAAATATGAAAAATCAAAAAACCATGTGGTGCAAAAGTTTTTGAATAATTATCCATCAACATTAAATATCACAGATAATTTCATAGCTTCAGGTGATATTGCTATTGATGATTATGAAAAATTGGACCCTAATTTTACAGAAATTATAATTGACAAATTACCTTTAACAGATATTGATTGCATTGAATCTAATCCTCAAGTAAAAGAATCAGTAAAAGTTTTAACTACTGTTTTAAGTAAACCTGATTCAGAGCGTATAATTTTGGACACTGGTCAAAAAGCAGTAAATATTGATTATGGATTTCCAAAAGTAAAAAATATTCAATCTGCCCAAATTGGTTATTTAAGTGCTGAACATACTAATATAGAATTAAATGATCAAGACCACTCTGCATTAAATATAGGAGATAAAATTGAACTTATTCCAAGTGATATATCTTCCATTATGAATCAATTTAATTTTTTATCAGTGGTTAAAAATGACAAATTAATTTCAACTTATGAAATTACAGCAAGAGGAGCTTATAAATGATGATTAATAAAATAGGTACAAATTTAAAAAATATAGAAACTCCAGAACTAATTATTGATTTGGATATTTTAGATGCAAATGTTAATACTGTTTCTAAGGCATATTCTGATTCACATCTAAAAATGAGAGCGCATACTAAAAATTTGAAAAGTCCTTATCTTGCCAGAAGACAAGTTGAGGCAGGTGGTAGTAATGGTGGGGTTTGTACTGCTAAAGTTTCAGAAGCCGAAGTTATGGTTGAAGGTGGATTTGATAATATTTTGATAGCTAATCAAGTTGTTTCAGACGATAAAATTGAAAGATTATGTAGCCTTGCAAAATTTGCGGATATGAAAGTTGGTATAGACAATATTGATAATTTGAATAATTTGTCAAAATTTGCAATAAAGCATAATGTGATATTAGGAGTTCTTGTTGAAATTAACACTTCGATGTTTAGATGCGGCGTTAGATCTCCTGACCTTGCTGTAGAACTTGCAAAACGAGCAATTGAACTTGAAGGTGTAAATTTTAAAGGAGTAATGAGTCATCAGAGTATAAAAGGTTATACTACTGAAGAAGAAAGATGGAAGATAGGAGAAGAATATATTGATATTTGTCTTGAATCTAAAAGAGCAATAGAGGAAGCTGGCATGGATGTAGAAATAGTTTCTACTGGTGAAACATTTACTTTTGATATTGTTCTTAAATATCCTGAAATAACTGAAGTGCAGGGAGGGACATACGCATTGATGGATTTAAATTATCCTTATATGCCATTTGATATAGCTGTAAAAGTTCTTACTACAATAGTAGATGTAGATGATGACAAAATTACAATTGATGCTGGGAATAAATGCATAGCTGCTCCAAATAATGCAACTCCATTGATCGAAGGAGTAAAGTCTGATTTGGTAGAAATGGGATTAGATTATTCTGTTCATAAAATATTAGATGATAAGAAATATAATATTGGCGATAAAGTTTATTTACTGACTACCCATGAAGATGGACTTATGAATCGATGGGATAAATTTGTTGGAATTAGAGATGAAATCGTTGAGGGATCATGGGATATATTAGGCAGAGGTTGCCATCACTAGGGATTTTATTTATTTCTGTTTCTAAGTTTTTTGGTTCCATATATTAATCCTGCGATTAGTATCCATACTGGAGTGAATACAAATATGAAAACAATAACACTGACTAAGAATTGACCAAATGATGACAGTGCTTTAATTGCATCTAGCGCTATATCTCTAGTGTTCCAACTTGGATCATTTATCGACACTGGGTTTGGAATTTCTTCTATATAAATGTGAACTAATGAGGTTACAACTGAATTTTCTAGAAACTTAAATCTTCCTTTTAAACTGTCTATTTCAGCTCTTAATCTTGATAATTCTTTTTCAACTTCGACAATTTCTTTTACTGATTCTGTTTTGTCTAACAAATTTTTCAATCTTTGTTCAGAAGATTCCATACTTGTAATTTTAGCTTTAACATCTATATATTCTTCAGTGATATCTTGTGTATATATACTTTCGTGCTTTGTTTCATTTGCATACTCTTTTATTTCTTTTAAAAATTCATCCAATGAATCTGAAGGAACTCTTACTGACATATTTGCTGTTTTAATTTCATAATCACTATTTGGAGTATTAGAAGATGAATTAACAATATAACCACTATAAGAATTTGTTTTTTGAGTAATGAAATTCATTGAATCATCCAAAGATTTAACTTTAATTTCTAGTTGGGCATTTTTTGATATTTTTCGTTCAGATATGTTTGTTAATTGATCCGATCCCTGACTTCCTGGTGAACCAGATACTTCTTTTGGCATAAATGAAGCTGATTCAGAAGAGCCCATCATTCTAGGACTGCTCATAGACTCATTATATTCAGGTTCATCTCCTCCACAGGCAGCGAAAATTATGAATAGCATTAATGGTGCTAGTATGTAATTTATATATTTATATATTTTTTTCATATAATAAAATTATCACACGTGATGTGATTATATAAAATCCTTTATATAGTTACTTTTCAGTTATTTATCTTAAATCAATCACTATTTTTAGTAAATCTAAAATTTCTTAAATGCACTATATATAGTATATATTGAGGTTTCTTATACAAATAGTGGTATATTTCTGTTTAAAAGTAAAAAAATATATTGCACTGCTAAAATATATATATTATTTTTGTGGAAGATTTTATGTCTTTATTAATTTTATAGGAGGTTTGATATGGCAGATAAGATTAAAAAAGGTGATTGGAATGCACAGACTACAGCAATACTACTGATAGTTGCTCCAATACTTGTTATTTTATTTAATAGCTTAGGCCCTGTTAATGCTAAGGCTGGATTATTGAATTTTACTTTTATTCCCGATACACAAACTGTTATCGGTGCTATGGATGGAAATGAAAGCTTTGCGCAGTTATTTGGTGTACTTTTGGTTATAAGTTCTTTACTTATTCCTTTGGGTGTCAGTGGTATATCTCGTATTTGTCAGGATGACCCGGGGCGTAAATGGGCAGCTTTTGGATTTATTTGTACAGTGATATCTGTATCAATTTGGGCTGTTACTAACGGTGTTACCGCTGCATTGGCTGATGCATCATTAAGCTATCAACAGGCCTTAACAACCGGAGCAACCGGAGCAGCTGCAGCCGGAGCAGCTGGAGCAGCAATTGCTATTATGAATGGCATAGCTCTTGGTTCACATCAGATGGCTACCATGATCTTTATGATAGGTAATTTTAGTTTGGGAATAGGTATGTCTTCTAGCGGAGCATTTAATTCTATTTTATCCAGATTAATAGCACTTACTGGATTGGTTAGTACTATATTAGTTTTAGTATTTCCTTTAAGTTCAGATCCAGGTTTTGCAATTGTTGGTATTTTATTTTTAGTGATTAGCATTTTATGGATCCTAACAGGTGTAACTATGCTAAGAGCAACCAGATAAAATTATTAATTTTTTAAATTCAACCAATGATTTTACCCAAAATCATTGGTTGAAAGTTTTGTGAAAATTCTAATGTATTGGATTCAAAAAGAGAAAGATGATCAGAAAAGATCAGAACAACTTCATGAAGGGGAAGGTTTAATAGGAAGACGGGCATTGTTTAAATCTGAAAGCAAATTACCTGTTGATATGGAGATTTGGGAATTGGCACCTGGAGTTAGTGAAGGTGATCATATTCATGATAAAGACAGGCCTCTTGAAGAAATATATTATATTTTGGAAGGAGAGGGGATAATGACAATCGAAGGTGAAGAGATTTTAGTTTTTGAAAATGATGCGGTAATGGTTCCTCCGGGAGTCGACCATGGATTGTTTAACAATGGTGATAAAATTTTGAAGTTAGTAATTATATGGGGTAATGCGATTTAAAAGATTAAATCCTTTCAAAGTATCTGTTTTTTTCCCAATCTGTGATGATTCTTTCAAAAGCAAATTTTTCGGTTTTAAAAAAATGTAAATAGTGATCTTTTATTTCTTGATTAAAATGATCAGAAATGAATTTACTCTCACTAAAATATTTTAATCCTTTATCTATATTGCCAGGACAAGATATTAGCGACGTATTTGTATATGAATCTCCTTTGGTAATTTCTGGTGGGGAGATTTTGTTTTCTATTCCATTTATTCCTGCTGCAATACTTGCGGCAAATGCAAGGTAAGGATTGGCATCAGCGCCAGGAATACGACATTCAATTCTTAGGTTGTTTTGTTCTCCTACTATTCGAAAAGTAGAAGTTCTGTTATCTAGGCTCCAACTTATTTTTGTAGGAGCAAAAGATTCTGAAACAAATCTTTTGAATGAGGCAGAATAAGGGGAATAAAACATGAAAATGTCAGGGGTATATTTCATCCATCCACCCAAAAACCATTGAAAATGATTTGATGATTTTAAATCACTTTTTACTGTTTTGTCATAGAATAAATTTTTTGAATCATCTAAATCCCATAAACTTAGATGAATATGCATGCTTGAGCCGGCGCTTTTTTCATTCCATTTTGACATAAATGTTATGGACATATCGTTTTGATAAGCTAATTCTTTAGCTGCTTGCTTAATAATTACATGTTTGTCTGCCATATCTAGGGGATCTGAATATTTAACATTTATTTCTTGTTGCCCTAAATCCCATTCACCCTTTGTACATTCCACTTCTATTCCAGAGTTACTTAATGTATTTCTTAATTTTGCCATAAGTGCTTCTTCAGAACTTGTATTAAGCAAGCTATAGTCTTCTCTGAATCTATTACTCGGATTTAACTCAATGTATGATTTTTCTTTTGCTTCTTGATAAGAATTATCAAATACATAAAATTCTAATTCAGAAGCTAATTTTATTTTATATCCTTTTTCCTCAGCAATTCTTATTTGTTTTTTCAATATTTCTCTTGGAGATTCATTTACAGGTTTATGATTTTTTTCAAGGTCACATAATATAATGACAGTTTTGTATAACCAGTCTGCGATTGTGATTGTATTTAGATCAAGTTTTAGATGGAAATCTCCATATCCCTTTTCCCAACTGGTGATTTTATATCCTGAAATGGGTTCCATGTCTATATCAACTCCGAGAAGATAATCACATGCATGAGTGCCCTCATCTAATACACTTTTTATAAAGAATTTAGAATCAAATCTTTTACCCATTAGTCTGCCGTACATATCCGGGAAAGCTGTAATAACAGTTTCTATATCATTGTTTTGTACTAATTTAATTAAGTTTGATTTTGAAATACTATTATTTATGATTTTTCCTTTTTTCAAATTCTAATTTAGATTTATTAAATTGATCTGCATCTTCTAAAAGTGTAAGTGCTGTGGCTGATATACCTTTTGATATAGCAATAGCATTATCATGAGCCAGATCACTTATAGAAGCTTTTTCCATTTCAGTAGAATGGCCTGCTACTGGTTCTTCAGAGACAGCAAAATTAAAAGCATAAGAAGGCATTTCGTGGCTCACATTCCCAAAATCTGTGGAAGCACCACTGCCAAATCTATTTAAAGGTTGTGATGTAAGTTTAATTTCTAATTCTTTCAAAATATTTTTTCCAATTTTTGCCATTGTTGTATTTGGAATTACATGTTTATACCCAGGCTCATTTTCTCTGATTTTTAATTCAGCTCCTGTCATAAGCGCTGCTCCTTTTGCGATATTATCAATTTTCTCCCTAATATATTCTACATAAGAAGAACTTCTTGATCTCATTAGTATGTCTGCTGCTGCAAAATCAGGAACTATATTTGGAGCCATCCCGCCATCAGTAATTATTCCATGTATCCTTGTGTCATCTTTCACGTGTTGTCTGAGTGAATCAATTCCGTTAAAGAGCATTATGACTGCGTTAAGAGCATTTATACCTTGATCTGGGTTTATGGCTGCATGTGAAGCCTTACCATGAAATTCATAAATTGCTTTTGAAGTTGCAAGGCTCATTCCTGTGCCCATTGGAACATCTTCCCAAAGAATTGTGGTATTTGATGAACCATGAGAAGAAAGTGAAATGTCTATATCATCAAATATATTTTTATCCAGAAGAGATATTTTGCCACCACCACCTTCTTCTGCAGGAGTTCCAATAAGTTTTATTTCGCCGGGGAAATTTCCTTTGAGAGCCAGAAAACCTAAGAATGCTCCTATATTAGTCATTGCAATAAGATTATGTCCGCATGCATGCCCTATACCTGGAAGAGCGTCATATTCTGCTAATAATGCAATTACAGGACCTTTTGAATTTCCTTTTATTGAAGCGGTAAAAGCAGTTGGCAAATCTTTAACTTTATTAATTTTAATATCATATTTATTTAATAAAGTTTCTATATTTTTAATTGCCTCAAATTCTTGCCATTTGATTTCGGGATTACTATGAATTTGTAGACTAAGATCTATAAGATCATTTTTGATGTTGTCAATTTGTTGATAAATTTCTTTCATATCTATTACCTTGTTGTGTATTACTTAGATTTTAAAATTATGAATATTTAATATTAAACTTGCAAGTATAGAAATTTTATCATGAAATTTATCTATTTCTATATATTCATGTTCTGCATGAGCTCCATCACCAACTCCTCCTAACCCATCTAATACAGGTGTACCAGTAGCGGCGGCAAAATTCCCATCTGAGCCTCCACCTACAGGGAAACCGGTTTCAATAAAATCAACATTAAGATCTTTAACAGTTTCTTTTGCCCATTTATATAATTTAACAATCCCTTCTGTTCTTTCCATCGGTGGCCTGTTCATTCCTCCTGTTACTTCTAACTTACTGCCATCTAGAACAGGTTTTAATGATTTTATTTTATTATTTAATTCAGAGGCATCATTATTTGTAACAACTCTCAAATCAATTAATGCTTCTGCTTTTGCAGGTACTTGATTTCTTACTACTCCTCCTTCAGCTCGTCCCGTATTGACTGTTGTTCCTGTTTCAGAATTATTAAATGAGTTTAATTTTAGAATTTGATGTGCTAATTCTACATTTGCACTTATACCATTTTCTGGTTCACTTCCTGCATGAGCAGCTTTGCCGTTAATTGAAAGATAGTACATTCCCACGCCTTTTCTAGCTGTTTTTATCATTCCTTTGAAACTTGATTCAAGGCAAAATGCAACTTTACTTTTTTTTGATTCTTCTTGAATTAAATCCATTGAATTTTCAC
>Ga0066863_10000314_pt1 | contig 22682 bp, 19 predicted proteins | sample ETN02SmetaG_2_FD_65495 | JGI IMG/M metagenome (GOLD analysis project Ga0066863, IMG submission 65495) | Marine microbial and viral communities from oxygen minimum zone, Eastern Pacific Ocean - ETNP2014F10-02SV253 | ecosystem: Environmental > Aquatic > Marine > Oceanic ...
ATTAAAATGCAACTATATATAGTACACTTTAACAGATTCAAAGAGAATAAATTTGTGTATAAAAAATATAAAATAATTTTTTTATTAATTATATCTGCTGTAATTTTGATTGGCTTTTTTATTAATCTGAAAATTAATTTTTATAGCTTCAATAATGGTAATTCTGTTATCAATGATATTAGTACTTATTGTACGAAATTAAAAAATAGTTCGAATAAGTATATAGGTACTAATCAGAAACTATATTGGCAGGTTAAATTAAATAATGCTAAAGATGATTATAATATTTTATTTGCAAAATTAGGTTTAGCAAAAGCGGAATTAAATTTAGGTGGTTTTGATGAAGCTGTAAGTATTATTGAAGAAGTTTTAAGTAGTGAAAATTTTCAAAGTTTACCTGATACATCTAAAGTTATGACTTATAATTCAGCTGCCTTAATATATATTAAAACTTCTGAAGTTAAGAATTGTGTGATACCTGGAGGATCAATAGTATGCCAATTGCCTACAGACAATAATTATAAACAGAGTTATAAAATTTATTCTTATAAGGCAATTGATGTAATTAATGAATGGTTAATAATTCACCCTGAGAATTTGAAGGCAAAATGGCTACTAAATCTTGTTTATATGTCAATTGGAGAATATCCTGAAAGCATTAGTAAAGATTTATTGATCGAAGTCCCAGGACAAAATTTGTCATTTGTAGATACAGAATTTATAGATGTATCTATTGAGAGTGGTATTTACAATGTGGATTTGGCAGGTGGTGTTATTTTTGATGATTTTAATAATGACGGATATGCAGATCTAATTACTTCAACGTGGGATCCCTGTTCTTCAATGAAATTGTATTTAAATAATGGAGTTAATGGATTTAAAGATATAACTGAAAATTCAAATTTATCTAGTCAGTTAGGCGGATTGAATATTATTTCTACTGATTATAATAATGATGGTTATCTTGATATTTATGTATTAAGAGGTGGTTGGTTAATGAAAGAAGGAGAAATGATTAATAGTTTGTTAAAAAACAATGGAGATATGACGTTTACAGATGTAACCAAAGATGTAAATTTGGCAGATTTTGCTTATCCTTCCCAGTCAGCTTCGTGGGGAGATTATGATAATGATGGTGATTTAGATTTATTTATATGTAATGAATCATATAAAGATGAGAATGAAAATATTATTTATCCTAGTCAATTATTTAATAATAATAATAATAAATTTATTGATGTCTCTAAACAGGCTGGAATATTAAATGATAGATATTGCAAATCATCTGATTGGGGTGATTATAATAATGATGGTTGGATTGATTTGTTTATATCTAATTTTGGAGATAAAAATAGATTATATGTAAATTTGGGTAATGGATTATTTGAAGATAAAGCAAGAAATATTGGAGTTACAGATCCTGTTTACAGTTTCACTTCTTGGTTTTGGGATTATGATAATGATGGAGATTTGGATATTTTTTCTTCAGGATATGAATTTGGAATTATTAAATCTATTGAAAGTTTTATGGGTAAAGTTGATTCAAATCATTCTTTAAAATTGTATGAAAATAATGGTCAAGGGATATATATAGATAACACTCAAAATTCAGGGTTATTAAAAGTTCATTCAACTATGGGTGCAAATTTTGCAGATGTGAATAATGATGGATATGATGATTTTTATTTAGGTACAGGATACCCTGCTTTTGATGCACTTATTCCAAATGCATTTTATTTCAATAAAGAAGGATTGAGTTTTGTTGATAAAACTCATATATATGGCCTCGGGCATATTCAGAAAGGGCATGGAGTTGCTTTTGCGGATTATGATTTAGATGGTGATTTAGATATTTTTGAACAAATGGGTGGTTTTTATTTGTCTGATGGTTTTACAAATATACTTTATCAAAATTCTAATAGTATTAATAATTGGATTGGAATCAAATTGATAGGAGATAAATCAGGAAAGATTGCTTTAGGAGCTAAAATAAATTTCGTTTGTGATAATAAAAATTATAACAGTATTGTAGAATCTGGAGGTAGTTTTGGATCATCCTCATTAATGAAAGTTATGGGAATACAAGATTGTAAAAATATTGATAAACTATACATAACTTGGCCTAGAGATCAAAGTATTCAAGAAATAAATGATATTTCTGTGAATCAGTATATATTGATCAAAGAAACAGAAATAGGTTATAAAAAAATTAAATTTAAAATGGGTAATAAAATTGAATGAAGTAAGTACATATGAAATGATTTCAAATGAAAATTGGACTCCAACACCGTTATTAAAAGCTAATATAATTAGTGATCATTTCAATTCAGAGATTTGGCTTAAAAGAGAAGATTGTACACCCGTAAAGTCTTTTAAATTAAGAGGAGCATTAAGTGCTTTGACAGACTTAGTTAATCAAGGTGAGAAGGTAAATAAAATTGTGGCAGCATCAGCAGGAAATTATGGCCTTGCTATTGCAGAAGCATGTAAAAGAAATAATATTCCTTGTGTAATTTATGTTCCTGAAAATGCTAATAAATCTAAAGTGGAAAGAATCAAACTTACAGGATCTGAAGTTGTTAAAATCGGAAGTGATTTTGATGATGCTAAATTTCATGCTAAAAAGTATGCAGAAGATACAGGAGATATATTTTTAGAAGATGGTAATTTGGATGGAATGCATGCTGGAGCAGGAACAATAGGTACAGAAATAATTAATAGTGGGATTGATTTTGATTACATATTTGTTCCAATTGGAAATGGATCATTAATATCAGGCATAGGAAAAGCTTTTAAAGATTCAAAATCTAAAGCTCAAATTATTGGATTAATTCCCTCAGCATCACCTTGTATGTATCTTGCTTTGAATGGAGAAAATTATGAGAATCAGACTGCAGATACTATTGCAGACGGACTGTCTGTCAGAATTCCTGTAATGGCTTCTGTTAACAGAGTTAAATCAATAGTAGATGATGTTTTAATGGTTGATGAGAAATTATTGATGAAAGCTATGAAATCTTTTATAGATTATGAAAATTTATTAATAGAGCCTTCTTCTGCGATTACTTTGGCAGGATTAAGCGAGTATAGAGAAAAATTCCCTGAAAATTCAAAAATTTGCCTTATTATTACTGGCAGTTTAGTTGATCCTGCCATGGTAGATTCTGTTATGAATTCAGAGGGGATAATATGAATAAATCTTGGATATTGCATAAAAGACCATCTGGATATCCAAAATCTGAAGATTTTAGATTAGTGGAATCAGAACTTCCTGAATTATTAGAAGGAGAAATTTTGATTGAATCTAAATTTTTATCACTTGATCCATATATGCGTGGAAGAATGAATGATACTAAATCTTATGCTCCTTCGGTGAAATTGGGCGATATTATGACTGGAGAAGCAGTAGGTAAAGTGATCAAATCTAGAAATAGAAAAATAAAAGAAGGTTATATTGTCAATGCTCATATTGGATGGCAGGAGTATGGAAAAACAGATGGTAACTCTGTAAGAATTATAGACTCGAATTTAGCTCCTATCTCTACTGCCTTGGGTGTATTAGGGATGCCAGGTTTAACTGCTTATTTTGGATTATTAAATATTTGCAAACCATTACCTGGAGATACTGTAGTGGTTTCTGCTGCCTCAGGAGCAGTGGGGGCAATAGTTGGTCAAATTGCAAAAATAATGGGATGTAGAGTTATTGGAATTGCAGGCAGTGAACAAAAAACAGATTACTGTTTTTCAGAATTAAATTTTGATTTTGTGATTAATTATAAAAAAGAGAATGTAATTAATAAAATTCTAGAGTATGCACCTGAAGGTGTTGATGTTTATTTTGATAATGTTGGCGGTGAGATTTCTGATGCTGTGATATCAAATATAGCTATAGGTGGTAGAATAGCTATTTGCGGACAAATTTCTCTTTATAATTTGGAAGAACCATCTATGGGGCCCAGAATGGGAGGAACTCTTTTAATTAATCAAGCATCAATGCAGGGATTTCTTGTTTTTCAATTCAAATCTCAATATCAGGATGGCCTGATTAGATTGTCAGATTGGGTTAGAAAAGGTTCTTTAAAATATAAAGAAGATATTATTGATGGGATTGAAAATGTTCCAAAAGCATTTATTGGTATGATGAATGGGAATAATTTTGGCAAATTATTGATTCGATTGAATAATTAAATATTTGATTTAATTTGCAATATTTAGTTTTACAGTATCTAATCCAACGAAATTTGCGACAATATTATCATCAGGGAATATAGGGATAATACCTGTACAAGTTCCTGTAGAAATAATATTTCCTGGATTAATGGACTTTCCTCTTTCTGACAAGTGATTTACGCTCCACTCAAGAACATTTAATGGGGACTCAAGAACATCTGAGCCATAACCTGATGTTATTTTTGATCCATTTTTGTATAGTTCAACATTTTGTTCAGTTAAATTTATATTTTCCCATTTATTTATTTCTATTCCTTTTACCAATCCTCTATGTACTACCATATCGGCGATTAATTTTATTGGTCCAAGATTTTCAAATCCTCCTTTGAATCTGCTAGCAATTATTTCCATGACAGGTATTAGGCAGTCAATAGCAGATATTATTTCATTCAAATTATATTTTTTTGCTTTTGGGGGAAGATATTTTTTAAATTTAAATCCAAATTCACATTCCACACTAGTATTTTGGTTGTTAAAAATAGTAATAGTAGCCGGGCTCTGATAACAGTAATCTTTAAATATTGGTGCTGTTACGGGTTCTTGAGTATTTAAATATTTTTGAGCTGTCAAACTAGTTGCTCCTATTTTCCATCCTATCTTTTCTATTTTTAAAATTTTTTCAGTAATATCCTGAAATCTATAAGCTTCTTCAGTGGTTTTAAGAAAATTATATTCGTAAGGAGATATTACTTTGCCGTTTATTTGTGCCTCGATAAGTTTATTTGCCAGGCTATATGTTTTATTCATAACTATTTTAGATATAAAATTTAATTTTATTTAATGAAGTAATAAACCGCCATCAATAATTAATTCTGTTCCTGTAATAAATGATGATGCTTCCGAAAATAAAAATAATGTACCGTCTGCCATATCTTCTGGTTTTCCTAATCTACCCAAAGGTATATGATTTGCAATTTTAGTTTGAGTTTCTTTATCATTTTTCCATCTGTCTTGAAGAGGTGTCATTGTCAATCCGGGGACAATTGTGTTTGATCTGATTCCGTCTTTTGCAAATTGCATAGCTATAGATTTAGATAAGTTCAAAATAGCGGCTTTTGATTGAGAATATGCATCTTGTGGAAGAGGGTCTCCTCTATATGCCTGTACAGAAGAAATATGCACCATTGATCCGCCACCTGTTTTTTGCATTAAAGGGATAGCTTTTCTGGCTGCATAAGTAGACGCTTTTAAATTTATATTAATTACCTGGTCATAAACATCTAAATCAATATCAACTAAAGATTTATCTTTTCCAAATAATAATACTCCTGCTACATTAGCAAGAAAATCTAAACGTTTAGTTTCTTTAAATGCTTGATCAAAGATTAAATCTATTTTATCGAATTTTGTAATATCTTCTTGAAAGTATTTGATATTTAAATTTGCATATTCTTCTGGTTTTTCTTTTAAATCAATTCCGTAAACCTTTGCTCCAAATTTAGAAAGAGCAAGTACTATTTCTTTCCCCATACCTCCTCCGGCACCGGTAACAATAGCAGTTTTATTATTGAAATTATAAATTGGATTAGCAGTCATTTTATTTTAGAATTTAATTTAGTAAGTAATAAAACTCCATTAATTATATCAGTTATTATGCAAATCCACCGGGTGCGTATTCAAATTTAATGCCAGCTTTTTCTGCTATTAATTTTCTTAATATACCTGAATTTTTCCGCCCCCATCCTCTATTTAATATTTCAATTAAATTTTGTTCTAATATATTTGACATATCCATTGGAACTTTATTTTCTCTTCCCATTTCGCAAGCAAGTTTTACATCTTTAGCTCCAAGTTCAAGGAAAAATGAATATTTATCAGCAGCAAAATCATTTTGTGTAGCGTTGATCCAGTTTGCCAAGGGAGGATTTTTACCAGATGCACCTTTGGAAATTGCTTCAAGTAGTGTAGTTAAATCTACCCCTGCTTTTATTCCAGAAGCAAGCACTTCTGAAGCTATATTCATCAACAAACCACTGAATAAATTATGAGATAATTTACATATTGTTCCATTTCCAGTAGCTCCACAATACATTACTTTGTCACCCATAGCATCTAAAGCAGGTTTGATTTTATTGTATATTTCTTTGTCACCACCGGCCATAACACATAGGTCTTTTTTAACAGCCCCTATAACTCCTCCGCTAACCGGGCAATCCATAAATACAATCCCTCTTTTATCAAATATTTCGTGTAATTTTTTAACCATTGATAAGGAGTTTGTTGAAGAATCAATAACAATTGTATTTGAATCAATCCCCTCTAGTATTCCGTTTTCCCCAAGGCAAACTTTTTCTACGTCAGTTGGCATGGGTAGGCACATAAATATTATATCTTTACCTTTTGCACATTCTGCTGGTGAATTTGCCCAATTTCCGCCTGATTCAAGTATATCTATTGCAGATTCTTGATTTAAATCATTAACAGTAAATTGTGTGGAAAAAGTTTGAACATTTTTTGCCATGGGTTTTCCCATATTTCCTATTCCGATCCATCCAATATCCATTTCACGCTCCTTAATTAAACAAATTTTTGTTATAAATGTTTACATTCGATTTATAATAGTATTTTAACTATTTTACAATCATAATATGCTATGGGAAAATTTAATGATATAAAAAGGCCATCACAAAGTTTAATTAATTCTTTATCTGCATTAACTAGCGCTACTGCTTCTGGAGAGTTAAGTAGAATGGGGATTAGGGATGCATCAATAACCGGGCCAGTTACTTATAATCCTGGTAAAAAAATTATTGGTCCTGCTTTGACTTTGCAATTTTTACCTATTAGAGAAGATATATATTATGATGACGAATATACTGACCCAGAAGAACAATTACATAGACAGGTATTATATTTTACTAAACCTGGAGATATAGTTGTTGTTGATGCTAGAGGAAGTATGAATAGCGGAGTGTTTGGTGAAATGATGTTAAGTTTTTTTAAAGGCAGAGGAGGGAAAGGTGTTGTGATTGATGGATGTATAAGAGATTATGCAAGTTCTAAAGATCTTGATTTAGGCTTATGGTTGAAAGGAGTTACTCCTAATTATCATACTCAAACCACTATGTTCCCGAGTGCTGTTAATGTACCTATTTCATGTGGAAATACTCTAGTTATGCCTGGCGATATAATTATTGCGGATGATGATGGTGCTGTTGTAATTCCTATTGATTATGCTCAAAAATTATCTGAAGTGGGAGGAGAGCATCAAGAATGGGAAATATTTGTAAAAGAGAAATTGATTGATGGGGGCCATTTAAAAGATTATTATCCAAAACATTCATGGTCAGAAAAAATAGAAGTTGAATATAAAAATTGGCTGAAGAAAAATAAGGGGAAAAAATGATTTTGAATAAAAAACCTAAAGTATATCTTGCAGGTCCGGATATTTTTTTACCAAATTCTGTAGATCATGGTGAAAAATTAAAAAAAATATGTATTAAATACGGATTACAGGGTTTATATCCTCTTGATAATCAATTTGATTTATCTGATTTGAAGAGAGGGCCTGATAAAGCAATTAAAATCTATCAGGCAGATATAGAATTGATTAATGCTAGTGATTGCCTGGTAGCAAACCTTTCGCCTTTCAGAGGAATTTCTGCTGATCCAGGGACATGTTTTGAATTGGGTTATGCGGTAGCTCAAAACAAACCAGTAGCAATTTATAGTAACGATCTACGTGAGTATAAAAATAAATTAAAGGATTTGAATTTACCAGAAGATAATTGGTCAGTGGAAGATATGGGTCTTACTGATAATTTAATGCTTATAGCTCCAGCTCAAAATGTGGTGCATGATACATTTGAAGCTGCTATTGCAGATTTATCTAAGATGATTTTATTAAATAATTAATGTAGAATTTATTTCTTATTTATGATAGATTGTACCAACTCGTTGAGAATGACAGGCTAGGCGACTGGGCCTATAATCCTGTCTGGCAACCTTTATGTTAAGGTGCCCCAGATTCATACGTGACCTTGTGGGAGGTAAACATAAAAATTTGAAATCTCTCCAATAAGGGGAGATTTTTTTTTTGGGAGAAAATAATGACTAATAATAAAAAATGGAATTTAGAAACAAAATTAATTAGAGAAGGATTGAATAGAAGTCAGTTTGGTGAAACCAGTGAACCGATATATATGACTAGTAGTTATGTATACGATTCTCCAGAACAAGCTGAGGCTCGTTTTAAAGGAGATGAGGAAGGTTTTATATATTCAAGATATGGGAATCCTACTGTTCAAATGTTTGAAGATCGTTTGGCTTCTATAGAAAATGCAGATAAATGTTTTGCAACTTCGACAGGAATGGCCGCAGTTTTTGCATCTTTAATGTGCCAGTTAGAAAAAGGAGATAAAGTTGTATCTTCTAGAGCTTTATTTGGTTCTATTTATCAAATCTTAACTAAAATATTACCAAAATACGGAATTGAAACAGTGCTTGTTAATGGTACTGATTTAAATGAATGGGAGTCAGCTATAGATGATAAAACCAAGGTAGTATTTTTTGAAACTCCCTCAAATCCAACTTTAGAAATTATTGATATTAAAAATGTTTGTTCTTTAGCTAAAAAATTTGGTGCAAAAGTTATTATAGATAATGTTTTTGCAACCCCAATATTACAGCATCCTTTTGAACTTGGCGTAGATATTGTTGTTTATTCTGGAACTAAGCATATTGATGGCCAGGGAAGATCGTTAGGAGGAGCAATTATATCTGACAATGAGTTTCATGATAAATTGTTAAAACCATTCATGAGACATACAGGTGCATCTATGAGCCCGTTTAATGCATGGATCATGTTAAAAGGTTTAGAAACATTAAAATTAAGAGTAGATGCCCAATCTGATAATGCTCTTGAAATTGCAAATTATTATAAGGACAATCCAAATATAGTTAATTTGATTTACCCATCTAAATCTACGCATTCACAATTTGAATTGATAAAAAAGCAAATGGAAAAAGGGGGCACGATTTTAACAATGGTAGTTAAGGGAGGAAAAGAGGAAGTATTTAAAATTTTTAATGAATTGGATCTGATTGATATTTCTAATAATTTAGGTGATACGAAATCTATAATTACTCATCCTGCAACAACTACTCATTATTCGTTAGGTGAAGAAGGTAGAAAGGAAGCTGGTATACCTGATGGAATGATAAGGTTATCAGTAGGTTTAGAAAATGTTAATGATATTATCAGTGATATTGATAATGCAATGAAAATTTATTAGTGAAGTTAAAATGATGTTCAATTCTTCTGATGATCTTAGATCAAATAAAATTTCTGATTATGTTAAGTATTTAAAATTAGATACTCAAATTGTATTAGAATCAGGCTTAAAATTTGATGATTGTGTTGTTGCTTACGAAACATATGGTCAATTAAATGCAGAAAAGAATAATGCAATTTTAATTTGCCACGCTATAAGCGGAGATTCTCATGTATCTAAACATGATGATAATGATGCTGATGGATGGTGGAATATTATGGTAGGGCCAGGTTTATATATTGATACGAATAAATATTTTGTAATAAGTTCAAATATATTGGGAGGTTGCATGGGGACTACTGGGCCAAATCATATAAATGAGAAGACAGGTGATTATTGGGGATCTGATTTTCCGGAAATTTCTGTATCAGATATGGTATTAGTACAATCAAAGTTAATTGAATACTTGGAGATAGATAAATTATTGTGCGTGATTGGAGGATCTCTTGGGGCATATCAATCGATTGAATGGGGAGTAAGATTTCCAGACAAATTACATGGTGTTATATCTCTAGCAGGTGGACCTAGATTAACAAGCCAAGGAATTGCTTTTGACATTATTGGTAGAAATGCTATTAGAAGAGATCCTTATTTTAATGATGGGCAGTATTACAAACAATCTGAATCTCCTAATACAGGATTGGCGCTTGCAAGAATGTTAGGACATATTACTTATTTGTCTGAAAAATCTATGAGTGAAAAATTCGACCACGACAGATATGATCCTAAGGATGTTGACACTGATTTTGAAAAAGAATTTTCAGTAGGTTCTTACCTAGCTTATCAAGGTGATAAATTTGTAGAGAGATTTGATCCAAATTCATATATTACTTTATCAAATGCAATGGATAAATTTGATTTAGGTAAAAACAGTTCGGATATATCAGTAAATTTAACAGGTAAAAATTTGAAATGGTTATTGATGAGTTTTACAAGTGATTGGCTATTCCCTTCAAGTTTATCTGAAGAATTGACAAGAGCTTTGATTATTGCAAAAGAAGAAGTGAGTTATATAGAAATTCCAAGTAATTGCGGGCATGATGCTTTTTTATTAGATGATGATATTAAATATTATGGGAATTATGTTAATAATTTTATAGAAAATATTGCAAACGAAGTGAATGTCACTGATCATCAAGAATACCAGCCAGATAGAAAAATATCCGAAAGACAAGATTATAATATAATTCTTGAATTTTTAGATAAATCTAAAAGAATTATTGATCTTGGGTGTGGGGATGGTGATTTATTATATGAAATAAAAAAAATTGGTAATGCAGATAAAATACTTGGTATTGATAATAATTTAGAATCATTATTAAATGCTAGTAAAAAAGGAATTCCTGTATTGGGATTAGATTTAAATAATGATTTACATTTAATTAATGATGATCAATTTGATGTAGCAATATTATCTCTTACATTGCAATCAATTATTGAGGTAGAGACAGTTTTATTAGAGATTTGCAGGATATCAAGTAAAGTGATTTTAAGTTTTCCTAATTTTGCTTATGAACCTTTGAGAAAGATGTTGTATGAAGAAGGAAGAGCTCCAAAGCATACTGGTGTTTTGAAATACGAGTGGTACAATTCTCCAAATAAGAGATATATGTCAATTTTAGATTTTGAGGAATTCTGTAATATAAAAAAGTTTAATATTATTAATAGTAAATATTTGAATACTGTTCAAAATAAATTTGTAAATGAAAATTATAATTTTAATGCAGATTTGGGTATCTTTATGATATCTAAGGGTAATTAATTATATAAAGAATAAAGAGAGATAAGTTTATGAGCACTATATTAATTCAAAATAGCAATTTATTAGATATTGAGAAAGCTGAAATAATAGAAGGTGTTAATGTACTTATTGAAGAAAATAAAATTTCTGAGTTAAGTGATAAAGAAATTAAATCTTCTACTGCTACGAAAATTGATGCAAGAGGTAAAACATTGATGCCAGGATTAATTGATGCTCATGTTCATATAACTGCTACTTCAGTAGACTTGGGCAGAATTAGTAATTACCCGCATAGTTTAACTGCATTAAGAGCTGGCAAATTAGCTGAAGCGATGTTAATGAGAGGTTTTACAACTATCCGAGATTGCACAGGTGCAGATTGGGGATTTCATCAAGCTATTGAAGAAGATATTTTGAAAGGCCCGAGATTATTTTTTGTTGGTAAAGCTTTAGGCCCTACTGGAGGACATGGTGACAGAAGATCTAAAACTTATGAAGGTGATATTTGTAATTGTTTTCAAGGAACAATGCATGATACCTTAACTGTAGATGGTGTTGCTGAAGTACAAAAAGCTGCAAGAAGAGAATTAAGAAAAGGTGCTCATGCTATTAAAATATTTGCTTCTGGAGGAGTTGCTTCTCCTGATGATCCTATTTTTGGATTACAATTTTCTGAAGATGAAATTAAAACTGTGGTTAATGAGGCATATTCATGGGGAAAGTATGTATTAGCTCATGCTTATACAACAGAGGCAATAACAAGAGCAGTAAATTGTGGTGTTAGGACAATAGAGCACGGTAATTTAATGGATAGAAACACGGCAAAACTTATGAAAAAGAAAAATGTTTATTTGGTACCAAATCTGGTTACTTATGAAGCCATGGATTTGGAAGGAGAAAAATATGGATTACCTAAAGTTAGTCTTGAAAAAAATAAATTTGTCAAAGATGAAGGGATAGTTGCATTGGATTATGCATATTCTGAGGGTGTAAAGATTGGTTATGGTACAGATCTTTTGGGTGAATTACAGGTATATCAAAGTAGAGAATTTATTTTAAGGCAAAATATTATGCCAAAAAGTGAAATTTTAAAAAGCGCAACTTTGGTAAATGCCGAGATAGTAAATCAACAAGATCAAATTGGCATTATAAAAGAAGGTGCTTTAGCAGATCTATTATTAATTGAAGGGAATCCTCTTGAAGATTTTAGTGTTTTCCAAGATCAAGGCAAATATATTTCCTTAATTATGAAAAATGGAAAGATATATAAAAATAGCTTAATTTAAATATATTCTGATTAGTACAGTTACTATAAATCCAATTATAAAGATATTAATTTTAGTTCTAGTGCTCATAATTTATAAGAATCTTGAAATCTTAAATAAATCAATATTATATTCAGTTTGCTCTGTTTGACATAAGTCACTTATTATTTCTCCAATAACTGAGCTAAATTTAAATCCATGACCAGAACAACAAGAAATTAGTATACAATTTTTTGTTGTAGGGTGTTTATCAAGTATAAAATTTTCGTCTGGAGTATTGGTAAACATACAAGTACTGAAATTTTCTCCTTTTTCAGTATCTATAAAATTAATAGTAAAATCTGATAATAATTTAATATCTTCAGCTGTTATATTTTTATTGTATTTATATGGAGATATTTTTTCATTCAAGTGGTTGAATATACCAATTTTTAAACCGCTATTTACATATTCAGGAAAACCATACCCATGATTTTTACCGTCATCTAAAATCCATACAGGAAACTTATTTTTATCAAATAATGCCTTATTTTTACTAGGGAACCAACCTACAACTTGTCTCACAACTGATAAAGGAAGACCAGGAACATTAAATAAATTAATATTCCAAGCACCTCCGGCAATTACTAATTTTTTAGTTTTATATGTTGTTTTAGTAGTTAATACTTCTATGTGAGAAGTTTTATCATTCCATGAAAGTACTTTTTCATTATAATTAATTTTAGCTTCATTTTTGATAGCTAATTGTGTATGCGCTTTCACTGCTTTTTCAGGATCTAAAAATCCTCCTTCTTTTAGGTAAACACCTTTTAAGTCGCTTGATAAACTAAATCCTGGAAAGCTTGACATAATTTCATCATTGTCCATCTCTTTATATTCTAGATTATGTTTTATTGCTGAATTTAAAGTGTTCTGAAATATAGGGCTTTTGTTATTGCCAATATTAATAATGCCAGTCATATAAAGTATTTGTTCATTATATTCTTTCTCCAATTCTCTCCATAATTCAAAAGATCTTGTTGCAAGAGGTAAATACTCATCCCCTTCGTAAAGACCCATTCTTATAATTCTTGATAAACCGTGATAGCTGCCATTATTATGTATTTGTTCAAATTGTTCTAAGCCTAGAACATTTAATCCTTTTTTTGCTAAATGGAATAACCCTGCACTTCCATGAGCTCCCATACCTACAACAATAACGTCTAACATGTTTAAACATATCTCCTTGAAACTCTTTTATTTATTCTTGTCATTAATTCATCCGCTATTGAACCTATACTTTGTGCTTGTTCATTTATATCTTCTCCGTATATTTCTACTTCAGTTCCAATTCCGACTTTATTTTTAAGATTATTTGGGATAATTATCATCGTCATATCCATACAAATTCTTCCAATTATTGTATATTTTTCCCCATGAATCTTCACGGTACCTCCATTAGAAAATCTTCTATCCAATCCGTCTGCATATCCTATAGGTAAAGTTGCTATTATATCTCCCTTCTTTCCTTCAGCTGTCTTGCCGTATGATATAAAAGCATTATTGCTTAAAGTTTTAATATAAATAACTTTTGTTTTTAATTTGAATACTGGTTTTAATAATTTTTTTAATGGAGTATCAAAAAGAAGAATGCCATACATAGATATTCCTGGTCTTACATAATTACTATTTGTATATTTGGAGTACTTGAAAATTCCGGGGCTGTTTAAGATGTGTTTAAAAGGTATATCTTTATTTTCTTCGTGTTTTTTAAATAAATTTATTTGTTCTAAGGTAAACTCATCTTCATTTTCGTCTGCACTTGATAGATGGGAGTATATCCCTTGAATAGTTCCTAATTTATTCTCATTAATATATTTTATTACACCATAAGAGTCTTCAGAACCAAAACCTATTCTGCCCATACCTGTATCAATTTTTATATGAATCAAAACTTCTTTTGAAGTTTTTAATTTTTCAAGATTTTTAATATCATCCCATGAAGATATTGTAATACTGAACCCATTCTCTATTGCTAATTTTAAATCATCTTTATCATTATTCCCCATGATGAATATTTTGTTATCTAATCCTGAATTCTTTATTTCTAAAGCTTCTTGTAAATTAGCAACTGCAAATAATTTGAAATTTTTTTTACTTAAATATTTAGCTACTTCTATAGATCCTAATCCATATGCATTTGCTTTAATTACTGGAATTGCTTTTTTTTGTGTTAAGTTTTCAATTTGATTTAAATTGAACTCTATATTTTTTAAATTTACTTCTAACCAACTTCTCATAAATCAATCACTTGTAAACGGCCTTATTAACAATAGAATACCTACAATAAATAGGACTATTCCTAAAATCAATACAAATTTGTTAAGAGAAACTTTGCCAGTGAACATTGCACCTATGTAACTCCCTACCATGCCAGTTAATCCCATTGTTAGTAGTAAAGAGTAATTTACTTGTTTTAAATACGCATGCCCTATCCACCCCATAATCCCTATGAAAAAACCTATGAATAAATTTGATCCTGCTGCTTTTCTTGGATCGATTTGAAGTATATAAATTATTGCAGGTAATCGTATGCTGCCCAATATTAATCCTACTGATCCTCCTAGCAATCCAATACTAAGACCTGCTAAAGACTCTAGGGTTATACGAGTGGAGGTAAACTGTCCGTTTGAATTTTCTAAATGAGAACCAAAAATATCACTCATTGTATTACCAGATTTTTTTCTTCCTAATTCGATAAATTCATAGCCTTGCCATGCGACTAGTAAGCCTGCAAATATAAGTAAAAGATTTTCTGGTGCCACAGATGAGAGGAATCCTCCAAAGAAAGCGCCTATACAAGCTGGTATGCCTAATATTAAGACTACTCGAATATCCACTCTTTTATTTTTAAGATGTTGTACTGAGCCCAGGAAAGAAGATAGACTTGAAACCAGAATATTTGTTCCGGCTGCTATCTTTGGATTTATTCCTAACAGTAACATAATGGGAAGACGTATTGTTCCAAGAGCTAATCCTACAAATCCTCCTAACAAGCCAACAAAGAACGATATTAATCCCAAAAAGATAATGATTTCAAAGCTTGTTGTATTTAAGTCCATTTTTTTATCTGATTTTATTCATAATTCCACTCGAAGTGGTTACACTTTCAATTTCCTGATCTGAAGATTTGTTAAATGATATATTTTCACCAGGCGAACCGTAGCCTAATTTGTCAGTATTAATAAATGTATTGGTATCTAACTTGTCAAATATAGACCACGTATGTCTAGGATTTTGTGATTCCGTGGAAAATGCAACTAATTTTGAACCAATGCCTACAATACTCATATCTCCCCATATAGCTCTGTAGTTTCCATTGTAATATTTATTTAACTTTTCACCTTTGAATTTGTCATTATTGATATTGTATATAAGGTCAAATATGGTGTCATTTAATTCCGAAGCTAATGCTGAGTTTGTATTGGTGAATACAATAACTTGTAAATTATCATTTACACTAGTTCTCGATCGAGTGATAAAACCAGGATAGCCACCTCCATGACCAACTATAATGTCACTGTATGCATGTTCTATATCTAATCCTAATCCGTATCCCATTTTCCCGTTTTTTCTGTCAGTAATTCCATGAGATTTTATCATTTCTTTTTTTGATTCTCTGTTTATCACACTTGTTTTTGTATCTAAGCATAAGCTTGATAAAAATTTAGCTATATCTGTTGAATTTGAAATAAACCCTGTTGCAGAAGCATATGAATATGTTTTTGAGTGAGCAAAAATTTCTCTTTCTAATTTTTGAGGAATCACTCTTTCATACCCAAATCCTAAATCGTTGGGTATTTTATCAGGCAGATCAGGATATGTTGATGAAAGATTTAATGGCTTAATAATGTTTTCAAACATATAATCATCGTATTTTTCATTTGAAACCTTTTCAATAATTCCACCCAATATTGCATATGCAGGATTAGAGTATTTGAATGTAGTTCCATTTTCAAAAATTATTGATTCTTTTGATACTGTGTTTTTAAGACTTTTTGGAAATTCTTGATTTGACCACATAGTTCTATTGCCCTCTCTAAACATTCCGGATTGATGAGCCATTAGTTGCCTGATAGTAATATTTTTATTATTTGAAAATTCATTTTTACCTTTTACCCAATTGAGGTATTGGTGCGCAGTGTCATCAATTTTCAATTTACCCTGTTCTTGAAGTTGCATTATTCCTATTGCAGTGAACATTTTGGAATGTGATGCTATTCTAAATAGGCTGTTATTATTTAATTTGATTTTTTTTTCTAAATTTTGATAACCAAAAGATTCTAAATACAAAGGCTGACCTTTATGGGCAATACATATATTTACACCGGGTACATTAGAATATTGTATTTTTAACGGAATCCAAACATTTAAGATTTCTGATATAGATTTTATATTAGATTTTATTTTACTATTCATAGTTTCCTCTTTAATTAAGATATGAGCCGGGAGGGATTCGAACCCTCGACCTAATGATTAAGAGTCATTTGCTCTACCCCTGAGCTACCGGCCCTAATACAATGTAATAAAGATTATTTAATAATTGTAATAAATAAATAAACACTTTGTTGTGTTATTATCTATGAATTATGAAAAGACGTATATATGCCAAAAAATCTCTGGGGCAGCATTACTTAAGAGATAAGAATATAAAAAGTAGAATAATAAAATCTTTGGCCTTGAATCAAAATGATACTGTAGTAGAGATTGGCTGTGGTAGGGGAGCTTTGACTGCTTTGATTATTGAAAAAGTCCTGACATTTTATGGCATAGAATTAGATGAAAATTTATTTATGAATTTAAGAGAAAAATACCAAAGTGAAAATGTTGAAATTATTAACAAAGATGCAAGATCAATAAATATTTCTGAATTCATTGAAAATAATAATAGCTACAAATTTGTAGGCAATTTACCTTATAACCAAGCAAATAAAATTATATTGAATTTTTTACAAAATGATTTTCAGCCTGAAATAATGATTGTTATGGTTCAACTAGAAGTTGCTCAGAGAATTGCAGGAATCCCAAAATTCAGAGGTTATTTATCTGCAATAATAGATACGTATTGTGAATCAAAAATTCTTTTTAAGGTGAATTCAAAAGCTTTTTATCCGGAACCTAAAGTAGAATCAGCTGTAATACAATTAATACCACGTAAAACACCATTAATAAACAAGCAGGATATTAACGATTTTTTTAATTTTATAGCAAACAGTTTTGTTTCTAGAAGAAAAACTATTTTAAATAGTTTGTCTATGGGTAACAAAATATCAAAAGAAATAATTTTGAAAGTGTTACAGGATGTTGGAATTGAATCACAACTAAGACCACAAAATTTAAATACTGAGGATTGGATAAAAATTTTTTATCCAACAAGAAAATTAATTAAAATAAATGAAAGATAAAATAAAAATAAAATCACCATCTAAAATAAATTTATGTCTTGAAGTTTTAGGTAAAAATAATAATGAACTTCATGAAATAAAATCTGTAACACTCAACTTATATTTGGCAGATGAACTTTCAATTGAAAGATATGATACTTTTGAAATTGTTTCTAATATAGATTTGCCCATGGAAGAGAATATTATTTATTATGCGTATGAATTATTTAAAAAAAAATATGGTAATTTTGGAGCAAAAGTTAATCTTATAAAAAATATTCCTATTGATTCAGGATTAGGAGGAGGAAGTAGTAATGCTTCAAATTTTTTAAAAGGAATTTGTTCTTTGTGGGGAATAGAACATGATGATAAATGGTTATATGAAACTGGGGAGAAATTAGGTTCTGATGTTAATTTATTTTTTACACCCGGAATTAATCTTTTAACTGGAACTGGTTCAAAATCAGAAAAAATAGATGTATCAATTGATGGAGCTGTTTTAATTTTTCATAACAAAGATAAAATTAAAAATAAAACTAAACTTGCTTATGATTTGTTAACACCAGATGTATACACCGATGGAAAATATTCTGACCAATTAATTCAGCAAATTATGAATAGATCTTTATTATTAGAATCTATAGAATGCTATAACGTTTTCGAAAATTATTTAAATAAACTTTATCCTGGAATATTAGAAATAAAAGAAAATTTAGAACAACAAATAGGTTATGATCTTCATTTATCAGGCAGTGGGCCTAGTTTGTTTTGTTTAATCAATGATAAAGAAGAAGCAAAGAAAATTTACAATACTGTAGATTCTCGAATATATGGTAAATTATTAACTTCACCATTGGAGGGCAAATGAGAGATATATTAATCCCCTCATTATTTGTAGGTATTTTACTTGCATTCGTATATGTGAATTTATATTTAGCTGCTTCATTTATAGAGTTAAAAAATAATCCTGAAGCGAGATTGAAATTAAATCCAAAAGTTGTTTTTTTAAGTGTCTTGTTGATCTATCCTGTAGTATCTGTTGTAACACTTTTAATTGGATTTATTTATTCAGCCATTAATAATTTAATTTATTATTATTTGTTTTTAATTCCGATGGCAATTTTAGTTACTGTATTTAGTTATTTTGTAATTAAACACCTTAAGGCTGTTTGTATAGGATTGGTAGGTTTTTTGATTTTAAATATTTTTGTTTTGCCATTATTAATAAATTAAAGATATTTAATAGGAGAGAATAATAAATTGATTCTAGATTTACATATGCATACCATTATGGGAAGTGCAGATAGTAATTTAACTGTTGAAAATGCTGCTAAAAAAATATCAAAAAAAAATTTAGATGGTGCATGCCTTACAGAGCATAGTAGTATTTGGGAAAAAAATAGTAATCAAATAGAAGATATATTTAATTTACATAACTTAAAAGTTTTTCGAGCTATTGAAATTTCTACTGACTACGGGCATATTATTGCAATAGGATTTGATAAATATTATTCAGGGTCTCATAATCTAGAAATACTGCGAAAGTATGCAGACAAATATGGTGCCTTTTTGATTTCTGCGCATCCGGCAAGAAGGCTTTTTGGAAAAGAGAAGTATCAGCAAAATTTGCTTTATAAAGGTAAGGAATATATTCCTTCTATTGATGAATTTTCGTCAAATCAATTATTTAAACTTGTTGATGGGGTTGAAGTGTTAAATGGAGGAAACAATTTAGCTGAAAATAAATATGCATATATTGCTGCTAAAAATAATGGTTTGGTTATGACTGGAGGAACTGATGCTCATTCTGAATCAGGGATAGGTTTGTTTGCTACAAAATTTAAAAACGATATTCAAAATGTCCAGGATTTGGTATTTAATTTGAAAAATTATTATTCAGAACCTGTTTTACAATCTGGGAACACCTGGATTGTACTTGATTTGAATTATTATAATTTAGAATAAGTGATTTTATGCCTATTAATAAAAATTATAATTTTGGAAATAATCTAGTTTCTTTAGACCTTGAAACAACGGGATTATCGCCAGGAAAAGATAAGATAATTGAAATTGGAGCAGTTAAAACTGATTCGACTGGCAAGCAAATTGGGGAATTTAATTCTCTTGTTAATCCTGAAATATCAATTAATAATTTTATAGAAAACTTAACAGGGATTTCTAATGATGATGTTTCAAAATCATTGAAATTTGTTGACGTTGTTGATGAATTTGAATTGTTTTTAGGTGATTCTATTATCATTGGGCATAATATTGAGTTTGACCTCAAATTTTTATCTGAAGAAGGATTAAAATTAAATAATAAATTTGTAGATACATGGAGATTTTCTCAAATAATGTTACCTGATTTATTGGATTTATCTCTTGGAAGTATTTGTAATCACTTGGATATAAATCAAAAAAATGCTCATAGAGCATTGTCTGATGCTAAATTTACCTTAGAGGTCTTTTTATTATTATCTGGGAAATATGAAAATTTTGACAATAAATTACAGACAGCTATATGTAATATAATTTCTGAAAAAGATAATGAATTGTTTTTTTTATTTAATTCAGTTTTAAGTCAAACTGATTCTAATTTTAAAAATAATTTATTTTTTTCCCCGATGGAAATAATACCTAAACATAGTACTAAAGAAAAAACAAAAGGAAATTATTTTAATTATGAGAATGATATTTTACAGAAAATTTTTTCCCCAGATAGTGAAATTTTAAATAAAGTATTAAGTAATTTTTCATATAGAAAACAGCAATTAGATATGTCTAAAGTAATTGCTGATTGTATTAAAAATCAATTTTCTGCTGCTTTGGAAGCTGGGACTGGTGTTGGGAAATCTTTGGCCTATTTATTACCGGCAGCTATATTTGCGTTAAAAACAGGAAAAAGAGTATTAGTATCAACTAATACAATCAATTTGCAAGATCAATTATATTTGAAAGATTTACCTTTAGTTAAATCTATATTGTCTGAATTAAATCCTGACATTGAAGATATAAATTTTTCAATATTAAAAGGAAGAGATAATTATCTTTGTATAAAAAATTATGGGAATCAATTTGTAGATGAAGATGTTGATCAAGATTACTCAAGATTTTTAGCTAAAATGGCTGTTTGGATTTCAAAAACTGAAACCGGAGAAAAATCAGAATTAGGTTTAAGTAATTATGTTAATAATAATTATTGGAGAAGGATTAGTCCAAAGAATAAGATTAATTGCTATGGTTTTGACGGGCCTTGTTTTCTAAGAGAGTCAAGAGAAAAAGCTGAATCTAGCCATATTGTAATTGTTAATCATGCTTTACTTATGACAGATTTAAAATCAGTAAATAGCGTAATACCTGACTATGATGTGTTGATAATTGACGAAGCACATAATTTGGAAGATGTAGCATCACAACACCTGGGATGGAAATTAGATGAGAGAGATTTAAAAGATATTGTCAGGATTAATTATGGTAAATATGATTTGATTGAAATGTTTGGGAATTTAATTAAACGAGAATTTAAAAATACTGCAGATCTTGATCAGGCAGAAAATAAATTAAAAAGAACGATTAACATGATTGCAGAATTAAATATAAAATCCAGAAATTTATTTAAATCTTTTAATCAAATTGTAATTACAAGAGGTAATAAGAACTCTGGACATAATTCATTGAGAATTGATATCGATTCTAATTTTCCTGAATTAAAGCTTGTTAGAGATGAATGGAATGAATTGAAATTTAAATTAGATAAATTGAAATCTGATTTAATTAGATATTATAAAGATTACAAAGAAAAGATTATTGGTAGTAAAATTCAATATCAAAATTGGTATGATTTATTTCAACAATGGATTGAAAATTGGGAAGAGGCTAAAAATAATTTAGATGAATTTTTAACATTATCTAATAATGAAATGGTTTATTGGATAGAATACAATGAACCATTTAATAATCATGTTTTTTTCAGTGCACCAATTAATGTATCAAAAATTTTAAATGAAAATTTATTTCAAAATGCGAAATCAGTTATTTTAACTAGTGCTACTCTGAATTCTAACGATGAGTTTAATCATTTGATACAAACTACTGGCTTGAACGCAGACCATGCAAAATCATTTGGATCTCCTTTTGATTATGATAATTCTGTAGAAATATTACTGCCGACTATGTTTCCTGAACCAAATGCTGATAATTATCAGGAAGAATTAGATAAAATTATTTTTGAAAACGTCCTTACAGCAAATGGAAGATCAATGGTGTTATTCACTTCTTATAAATCTTTAAGAAATACTCAAAGAAGCCTTAAAAAAAAGTTGGATGAATATAATATAAATGTTTTAGCACAGGGAGTAGATGGAAATCCATTCCAAATAATAAAGAGATTTAAGAAAAATCCAAAATCTTTAATTTTAGGAACTTCAAGTTTTTGGGAAGGGATTGATATTGATAATGGTTCATTAGATTTATTAATTATTACAAAATTACCATTTGATGTTCCTACACACCCGTTATTTGAAGCAAGATCAGCTAAATATGATAATTCTTTTATGGAATATGCATTACCAAGAGCAATTTTAAAATTTAAACAAGGATTTGGTAGATTAATCCGAAATGAAAAAGATACTGGAAAAGTATTATTACTAGATTCGAGAATTACATCAAAACGATATGGGAAAATATTTCTGGAAGCTCTACCTGGGGGGAAAAAAACATTTTTGGAACCAGATTTTTTTTAAATGATGAA
>Ga0066863_10000323_pt1 | contig 22557 bp, 21 predicted proteins | sample ETN02SmetaG_2_FD_65495 | JGI IMG/M metagenome (GOLD analysis project Ga0066863, IMG submission 65495) | Marine microbial and viral communities from oxygen minimum zone, Eastern Pacific Ocean - ETNP2014F10-02SV253 | ecosystem: Environmental > Aquatic > Marine > Oceanic ...
ACTCTTTCATGAGCTGCATGAAAATCAATAATGAATACACCATTCAAACCTAATGCTACGATGTATTTGTTTTCTACAAGTGCCAAAGGGCGCATTGTAGGCATATTTGTTTCTTTAACGTCGTGCTGGTGAAAATCAACTTCAAATTCTTGTTGAAATGAATCAATATTGTTCAATTGCCTTGGTTTTGTTTTATTAGTAGTTGTAATGCTGTTAAATGAAGTCTTAGATTCGCTCAAATCCACATGCGCAATTAGTGCATGTTCAGCTAGAGTTTCATTGATTACAATTCTAATCTTTTTGTTGACTATTTCTTCTTTTGCAATTCTAACTATAGTTTTTGCAGGATGAACATTTACATCGACATCATTTCTTGGTATTTCTATGAAAAGTGCACCTAATGGAAAATGACCATCATGCAGTAAACTTCCATATGCGCCTTTAATAGAATAACAAACATTACGAGCTTGTACAGGCCTTCCATTTATGTGTAAGTAAAGCCCAGAGGTAGTTCTTCGCGATATTGCAGGTTTTGTGAGAAATCCCCTTATTTGAAAATCCTCGCCATCTCCTTTAATTTCAATCAATTCCTTCGCAGCATCATTTCCTAAAAGTACACCTATTCTGGTTTTCAAATCAGACTCTGGAGCATCAATAATTTTCCTTTCTCCGTGTTCTAGATTAAATGAAACATCAGGTCTTCTGATAGCTTCGATAGTAACAATTTTAACAATATGTTGAAGTTCAGTTGATACTCTTTTGAGATATTTAGATCTGACAGGAGTATTGAAAAATAAATCTGCAACTTCGATTTTAGTACCTTGGGGAGTTGCTAAATCCTCGATTTCAAGTTCATTTTCCCCCTCAATAGTAATTCTAGTTCCTATCTTTTCTCCTTTTGCACAAGTAGATAATCTTAATCTTGAGATAGAGGCGATAGATGGCAATGCTTCTCCACGGAACCCTGAAGTATTTACAGTTTGTAAATCATCGAATTTTCTTATTTTTGACGTGGCGTGCTTTTTGAAAGCACATTCAGCATCTACACGATCCATACCTCTTCCGTCATCTCTAACAACAATTAGAGAAGTCCCACCTTCTTCAATTCTAATCCATATATTTTTAGCTCCAGCATCTAATGAATTTTCAACTAATTCTTTAACGACAGATGCAGGCCTTTCAATTACTTCACCTGCAGCAATTTGGTTAATTGTGTGTTCATCTAATATTTGAATTTCCGACATATACAGTAACTTCCATTAGTCCCCCCCTCTAAAACACTTTTTTTCATTTTTATTGTGTAGGTTCAATTTTTTAAGACGTATGGTCATACCAATATATGAGTGATGACGAAGCTGTAATTGAGATGGAAGAGGAATTGCCTCCAATTTTTGAACCAAAGGAGAAAGGATTTTTCCCTCTGTTAGGCGAATCCTTTAAATTTTTCTTGCTTTATTTACCAGCCATAGCAACTATTGTCGTTCCAGTTTTTTTAGTAGTTGAATTTTTAGTTCCTATTTTATCAAATTTTATTCCAGACTTGGCAGATGGTATGACTGGTGTCGGATTTTTAGATGATATTCTAAGTGAAATTATAAGAATGATAATTATAGCATTAATTGGAGCTATAATTGGAGGAATAGCTTGGATTGCAACGATTAGAGTAATAGCTTCCTCCATACGTGGTGAAAAGATTCCCCCAATTCAAGCTATGAAGGATGGAATGGAGATGCTTCCAATGTTTGTAGTTACTGCAATATTGTATTATTTGTTCGTAGCTATAGGCTTCATTCTCTTAATCGTACCAGGAGTCATAATATGGATATATTTCATATTCTGGCAGTTCAGTTATGTCTTACGAGGTAACGGTGCTTTTTCAGCATTGACTCACAGTAAAGATTTAGTTAGCGGAAATTTTATTCGAGTTGCGCTTAATGTTGTTGGTATTTCAATTGTGATGTATGTTTTGAATACTTTTGTTATAGGTTTGATAGCAGGAACTATAGCAGGATTAGTAGGTGAAGAAGATAGCATCCCTTACCTATTAGTTGATGCAATTTTCACAGCATTAGGAAAGGTTTTTGAGGGTGTTCGGATAATTTTCATGTTATCACTTTTCAAAGATCTTGAAAAAGATTAACTTTCATATTAACCAATTTAAAAAGCCCCCTTCTTTAGAGGCCCATGAAGCACGTAGTTTCTATATCAGATTTAAGCAAAAAGCAAATTTTATCAATTCTCAAACGTGCAAAAGAATTGTTTCCAGTTGCAAAAGGTAAAAAGAAATCTAAGAGTCTTGATGGTAAGATTTTGGCGACATGTTTTTTTGAGCCTTCCACTCGAACACGTTTATCTTTTGAGACAGCAATGCAGAGGCTTGGAGGAACTTGTATCGGGTTTGCAGATCCATCAGCTACATCACATTTGAAAGGTGAAACCTTAGTAGATGGAATTAAGATGGTTGCAGGTTATGCAGATGCAGTCGTTTTAAGGCACCCACAAGAAGGTTCAGCACGTTTAGCTTCAGAAAATTCTGAAGTTCCATTAATTAATGGAGGAGATGGAGCAGGACAACATCCAACACAGACTTTACTAGATTTATTCACTATTAATGAAGAAATGAAAAAATTAAAAGGTCTAAATGTTGGTATGCTTGGTGATTTACGTTATGGTCGAACAGTTCATTCACTTTCTCATGCATTAGCTAAATTTGACAATAAACTTAGCTTTATTTCACCAGATAGTCTTTCTATGCCAAGCTATGTTACAGATGATATTTCTTGTGAATGGTCCTCATACAATTCCATTAACGAGGTCTTAAAGGATTTGGATGTATTATATGTAACAAGAATCCAAAAAGAACGTTTCCCAGATTTAGAAGAATATAAAAAAGTAGCAAGCGCTTACATAATTAATTCAGATTTATTGAAGAATGCAAAATCAAATATGAGAATTTTGCATCCACTCCCAAGAGTCACAGAGATTTCAACTGACGTAGATGACACGAAACATGCAGCATACTTCCGTCAAGCATTCAATGGCGTCCCAGTAAGGATGGCACTTCTTGAGCAACTTATAGGAGGTAGCAAATGACCGACAATTTGATGCGTGTCCAACCTATAAGGAATGGTACTGTAATTGATCACATAAAAGCCGGTAGAGGTAGAAAAATATTGGATACTTTAGAACTAATCGATAAAGGAACTACAATTACACTTTTGATGCACGTACCTAGCAAAAAGAATACAAGTAAGGATGTAATCAAAATAGAAGATAGAGAATTAAGTGAATCTGAATCCCAGAAATTAGCACTTTTATCTCCTGGCGCTCACGTTAATATAATTCGTAATTTTGTAGTTGCAGAAAAGAATGTAGCTGAACTACCAAAATCAATCTCAGATATGGCGCTTTGTTCTAATGTTAATTGTATTAGTAATAATGAACGAGGAGCTAGGACCACTTTCAATATAATTAATGAGGATTCATTGAATATACAATGTATTTATTGTGGACGTAAGATTGCTGAAGATAATATAGTATTTATCTAAAATCGGTCGTCTAAATTTCCAGATTTGATAGAAGCTTGTATTTCTTTTGGGTCTTTACCTTCACAGTGTAATCCCATAGATTTTGCTACACCTAATACTTCTGAAGTCATTGCTTTAATGTCACCACCAGTCAAACCAGGTCCTTTCTGCTTAGCAACAGTAATTGCTTGATCTAGAGTCATATCTGCAGCAACAACGGTTCCCGCTTCTCCAGATCCTTTTTCTATTCCTAATACTTGTTTTATCAATGATGAAGCAGGAGGTGTACCTATGTCTATAGTAAATCCTTTGTTATCATCTATTTTGATTTTAACTGGAACTTGCATACCAGCCATTTCTTTAGTTTTTGAATTAATTTCATCAACTACTTGTTTCACATTAACGCCAGTTGGCCCTAATGATGGACCTAGTGGCGGTCCTGCTGATGCTTTACCTGCGTCTACTAGTGCTTCTATTGTTTCACCCATTAATTTGCCTCTTTTTCTAGAACTCTTACGTGATCTCCTCTAACAGTTATTGGAATAGGCACCATTGCCTCGAACAATTCCACAGTAACTTCTTCTTTTGCTTGATCAATACGTTGAACTCTGGCCTTCTCTCCTTTGAAAGGACCAGCAATAACTTCTACAATATTTCCTTCTTCTATACCTGTTACGGCAGGAGGAGGTGTCAAGTGTGGAGTTAATTCCTCAAGTGTTACTGTACCAAAAGTATCAGGTTGCTTAGAGCGCCCATATCCAATACCTTTGTTCATAACCATTCCACGAGCATGTGTTAATCCTTTTAGATTATCACGTAAAGCTTCAGGACTGTCCGTTTCAACAAAAATAAATCCACGAAGTTTTGAAGGGGCCAAAATAGCGTAAATTGGTGCTCCACTTCTTCGCACTCTATCAGCTAGCCTTTCACTAGCAGTCCTTTCATGTCCAATCTGAGATTTCATAGTGTAAATCTGTGTATCAGATGAGGGTTCATTAGTTACTTCTTCAGTTTTTTTTTCTTCTTCAACGAATTTTGCCATTTTTAAATTCCTAATAAATCTGCAACAATAGGTGGGGCTTTCAGCCATACATAATATACGACAAATCCAATAGCTCCCACAATTCCTATTCCAATTCCAACAACCCATGAACTTTTCACAAATTCATCACTAGTTGGTTTACGGGCTAATCGTAAAACTCGACCATATTGCCCTCTACCGATTCTCTTGAAACGTTCTTCAAGTTTCTGTTGCGTTTTCCATACTTTGTTGATAAAGCTCATATTGCTAATGTACGAAATCTATTCCGTATTTACTTTGCATTCCATCATCTACTCCGTCTGGCGGTCCCAATATCTGAGAAGATTTGACACCGGTAACTACAAGCATCACACGAATTTGATGCTCGAGAGTAGAATCTATCGAAGCTCCCCAAATGATTCGAGCATCTTTATTAATCTTACTATGAACTTCCCTTACAACTTCATGGGCTTCTTGTAGAGTCATATCATCACCACCAGTTACGTTTACCAGAGCGCCTTTTGAATCTTCAATATCTAATTCAAGTAATGGTGAAGTTAATGCAGCAGTCACGGCATCAGATGCTCGTGTAGGGCCCTGTCCTTCTCCCATCCCAATCATAGCAACACCTCCGCTAGACATTATTGAACGCATATCTGCAAAATCTATATTCACAAGACCACTATGTGATGTAATTTCAGTCATACATTTGATAGCATTACCCAATATTTCATCAGCTTGTCTAAATGCCAAATTCAGTGGCAATTGCGCGATATCCTCAGTAAGAAGTTTATCATTAGGTATAACAATTACAGTATCAGCACACTTTCTTAATTTTTCAAGACCAATTCTTGCATTTCGGGATCTTCTTGCACCTTCATTACTAAATGGTAGCGTAACTATTGCAATTGTTAAAGCTCCACTTTCTTTAGCCAATTTAGCAATTACAGGTAAAGACCCCGTACCAGTACCTCCTCCTAATCCGCCTGTTAGAAATACAATGTCTGCATCTCTACATGCTTCCAGAATTTCACTTCGTGCTTCTTCAGCGGCCCCTTCACCAACATTTGGTTCAGAGCCTGCACCTAATCCTTTAGTCAAAATTTTTCCTATAAGCATTCGATGTGGAACTGTAGTGTTCAGAAGATGTTGAGCATCAGTATTTACAGCTAATAATTCTAGGGAAGTCATTCCTTCTTTATACAATCGAAGTAGGGTATTGTTCCCAGCACCACCGCTTCCTATGATGAGAATATTCGTTTGCAGTCTAGAGACTAAAGCTTGCAATTCACTTTCATCAGTTTCACCTGTGAAAGCGCTTTCGTCAGCGAGAGCTTCTTGCAAGGGGTCCTCATTCATTATTCATTCGAGTTTAGTTCACTATATAAAATCAATCTATCATTTTACGACTAATACCTTATTTATAGCGTTGGATTCTAAATATAGCAATGAACAAATCGCTCTTTAGCGCATTTCGCCGAAAACGAGTGATTACTTTTTTAGTATTTTCAGTTTTATTTCTTCAAGTTGTCTTAGTCCCTACGGCAACAGGGCCTGCAGTTATACAAGCTGATTATGGGACTGCTAAAGAGCTAGATACCTTCTTTGAAAGTGTAAATCAGAGAAATGATGAAATTGATGAAACGGTTGTTAATGAGTTAAATTTTCTTCGTTCACTTCATGAGGGTAATGTTCTTGATTTTTCATTATTGGACAATAGAGAAATGTTATTAAATTCTAAAAATGAGAACGATAATGTAAACGCTTCAATAGATTATGAAACCATAGGTTATAATTTTTCAGACAGAGGTTTAGTTCCTTTTGAAGTTAATGATCCCGATCCAGTAAGAGCCGATATTATTGAAACAATGTTAAATGATGCTGATTTTTATCAAGAATCTTTTTTGGGTTCTGCAGCTTCATTATTTACAGACACTTATCTGATATATTGGGCTTATGACGCCAATGGTAATGGAATCATTGATGTGGGAGGTTGTGGAGACAACCCACTACCAGGTGAACCATGCGAAGAAGGTGTAGAAAATGCAAACCTTATTTCAACAATCTGGGGCGCTTCAACCGCTATTTTATCAGCCTGGTTTGAACAATTTGGTTTTGAAGGAGTTGCAGCAATTTTAGTTTCAACATTGCTAAATGGAATAGATCAAAGCGATACGGCATGGGTCACCATAGATGTTAACGAAGATGGAGTGAACGATATTAGGGCAAGATTAGTGCCTGTAATCAATGATATTATTAACGATCAAACCGATCTGAATCCAATAAATGGAGATGTAGGCCTAGAAGCCAATTTAGGTATTGCATTCGAATTCCAAGAAATTGGTGACGATCTAAATCAAACATTAGATGTAGCTATAGTTAGAGGTTTAACATACCAAGATGAAAATAATGATGATCAAACTTATGTTTGGGGAATTAATACACAATTCCCTCCAAATGAAATTCCAGATGAATATTCGTTAAGTGTTGTTATTGAGGAGTTTATTTTTACAATAGGTCCAGACGAGGGTGGAATTGGAATTAATCCTGGAGATATTGACTATGTTAATGCACCATATGAAATATCTGTAAATATGAATAATAAAACAGGAGATTCATTCAATAATGGCATAGATTCTTTAGATGTTGCAATAGGTTATCTAAAATATAATTGGAGTAAAGGTACTTTTGCAAATCCGGGAGATGCATTAGAAGAAATAACATTCATCAAGGCAGATTTGGACAACCCGAGAGGTAAAGTTCCAGATGAATTACGAATTAGAATAGTTTCTCAAACAGAAGATGATGTTGAAAGAGATTCAATTGAAGTATATGCACCACCTACTGAAACTAAAGAATTAAATGAAACTAACAAAAAATTTGATTTAGGTTTTGAGTATTATGAGTATAATGTCGCCCCTACAGATGGTTCAGATTCTTTTTTGTCACACATTGTTGCAGATGTAGAAGGTTTACCAGTTTGTGAAATAGATTTGACTGGAAATGAGTTTTGTCTTGATGACTTAAACATGCCAGAAGCTTCTTTGTGGCTTGAGGTGAGAAATGAATCAACTTCCGAGAAAAATTGGACAGTTATTGAGTTTCATTCAACTCAATCTATAGATTCGATAGTATATGGAGATTATGAGTATTATACAGAGGATGGAAGAGAGCCTACTTGGGCCGATCATGATTACAAATTATTTACTGGCCTAGAAATCACAAATTTACCTGAGAATTTGATACTACAAGGAAATTTAAAGCTCGATGATTCTAATGATAATGATTTTATTAACTCAGATCCTACAGCAGTAGATGATTCAGCCGTAGGGGGTTTGATTAGTGATTTGTTATTAGGTTTAGCAGGTAGAATAGTATATGTTGGAGATTTACTGCGTTCAATTCCTCAGGCAGTTCTGCAATCAACCATTGGTGAAGGCGATGGTCAGGTAGAGATAATAATGAGAACTAGAGATGATGAATTAGCATATCTGGAAGATTTATTTGTATTTTTGACTAGTGATAAATATCTTGATTTAGATGATGGAAGTGGCGATGATTTCTTCGCAATTTACAATCAATCTGCTTTTTTAGATGCTAATGCTCCAAATAATAGATCATCAATATCTTTGAAGAATCTTGATTATAGTTTTAGTGCAAGGGTAACAGATATTGGAGATATTAATTTTTATTCAAAGGATGGCTTTACTAATATTTCATTAGATATGAAGCCTTCTCGAGATAAACCATTTAGAGTTTATTTTGAAGGAATAAGTAGTAGTAAAGAAACTACACATTGGGCAAATATAACTTTGAGCAATGTCCCTTCAAATGTAAAGTTGAATATTGATAATGGTAATTTACAATATGCAGGAGGAAATAATTCAGATCAACTGATTGATCATATTACTTTTACTAGTTTTGCTAGCGATATATATTCAAGAATTAGGTTAGAGCATCTTCCAGGTTCAGCTGAAATTGCGAGCTCAGAGGGAGATCTTAGATTAGTTACAGATAGTTGGTTTAATTTTTCATTTTTAATAACGAATGTTACAGAAAATGGAAAAGCTACAGGTTGGATTTGGGACACTTCAAACTACAACGGTAGTTCCGTTATGCTCTATCAGGATAACATGGGGCAAGAAGGTGAAATTGCAAGTCTCTCAGGAGATTTAGATTGGATACAATCTTTACGACTTGATGGAGATGGAACTGGAGAACTAGCAGATTTTAAAATAACCCATAGGCAACCTGTTCAGTTCAAAGTTGGAGCCATTGATGATACGATATACGAAGAGGACCATATGGGATTGGATGCCTTTGTTTTTGTAGATAGCCTTCCAGCAGAAATAGTAGTAGCAGTACCTCTTCTAAATTCAACGGCAATTCTTGGGGGTGGTGTTTCTGAAGTAAATGACTTGGAAGATGTTGCTCAATTCATAGAAGCGTTATCAGAATTAGGTAAAGCTTTAGTGGATACAGTTGCAGGTTTGTCCATTAATTTAGTTACTAATGTAGAATCTTTTGAAACTGTAGCTAGATTCTTTTATGATGTTGATGAAACCGTTTCTGTTACTGCGTGGGTTGACAAAGGAAATATTTCATTACTTGATGAAGAGCCAGTTTGGGTAGAAGGTCTCTGGTCTAGTCAAAAAGATATTGGAGATGAAACAATTCTTGGAGCTAGGATGTTGCTTAAAGATTTACCACAAACAGTAGATGTAAATTATACCTCACGAGGAGACAAAATAGATTTAGACTTAGAATTAGAAGATTTTAATTATGCAGCTAAATCAGATTATATTATATTTAGAGAAGAAGGAATAATAGGTCCACAAGTAACTGCTTTCATAGAAGGAATTCCTCCAGGTTTAGATTTAGAACTAAATGCAGATTTAGTTCTTAATGCAACAGTTGATAACTTGACATTAACAGGAGAGATACAATTTAAAACAGATCAACCAGTTGGTCCAATTTATTTAGTTGTTGAACAAAAAGAAGATGAAAATCCATATCATTTAGAAGCCTTAATTCCTAAATTGCCAAGCGACATGAATTTATCTTTAGATATTAGAGAAAGTAATTTTGGTATTGATATAGATTCTAATCAACCTATTGATTTCTTAGCCTTAGATTTACAACTTGGAGAAACGGAAGGCCTTGTAACAAATTGGGTTGAAGGCATATCGCTCAATATGTCTGATGAAGGTGGAATGGATGCAAAAGTTTACATTAGAGGAATTTCACCTAAAGTTTCGCTTAACTTACTTGATGTTGAAGATAAAGGAACAACTGTGGATTTGGTACTTGAAGATTTTAACAATGACTCTCCCGAAATGAGCAGTATTTTAATTGACGTTACAAATTTTGCTAATAGAAGTGTTTTGCTAAGAATCGATGATTTACCTGAAGAAGTAGATGTGAATGCATCTATATTTTTATCCGATTTAGAAGATTCAGATGATCCTATTGTAGGTAATATTTCATTATTGACTAATAAAAAATTAGGTTCTTTATTTGCTTCTATTGAGGATGAAGGATCACAAACGAGTTTAGAACTTTCAGTTCCGGAAGTTCCAGAAAGAATAAATTTAGATGTTAATTTAGATGATGATATTTCAGCTAATTTTAGTTCATCCAGCGCACCATCAAGAATAATATTAGGTATTGAATCTGGAAATACTACAGAGATGGATAAGGCTTGGACCCATGGCATACTTTTGAGACAGAATGATCAGGGTGATGTCCTTAGAATGTATCTAGAGGGTACTTTAACTTCAGCTAAGTTATCAACTGAATTTGGAGAGCCAGATAAGATTAATTTAGAATTAGGAGATTGGTCACCAGAAACTCCTTGGATTTATTTAGATATAAATAGGGGCGAGAATGAAACTGCTATAGAATTATTTTTAGATGAGGTTCAGCAAAATAATAATATTCAAGCTTATTTCCAGACTGGTAAAACTGGAGACAGAGATTTAGATGCTATTTTTGATATACATCAGACAGGAGGAATAGGTAGAGCTTATCTTAGAACACACAATATAACACGTCCTTCATTTAATGAGGTTTATTTTTCATCAGTTCCTAAGGATCTTAGGGCAGATGTTATAGTTGGTAAAGAAATAGATATCATATACAAAGCAGACCAAGGAATGGATTATGTTTGGGTTAAGACAGCAAATAGAGATTATGGTTCTTGGAAATCTGCTCAAGCCATAGTTCATGATGTTCCAGCGTCATTTCATATGGGAATCAATCCTAATTTTGAGTTTGATATGGACAAATCATTTGTATTTCAGGGTTTCCCAGATTTATTCGTAACTACTAGTTCACAAGAAATTGATATTATGTTATTGGTTGATGAGGGCTATACTGGAGGCCATTCAGGTACTTACATAGATGTTAAAAATGTAGGAGACAATACTACAATGTTGCTTGATGGAGTGAATTATGTTATTGATTCTCCACAGGGTATTGAAAGTGCATATCTTAGAACAACAACATCACCAGCTACTCCTCAGTTTCATTTAGATTATATGGTAATTCATGCAAATGATATAAAACATGTGGAAATAATTCCTAATCAATTATTTGGTTTATATCCTATTTTTGAATTGATGAATTGTGATGGAGGTCAATTATCATTTGCAATAGGTGGAGAATTAGCACTAGGTCCGATAGAATTAACGACATCGGCAGTTATGATGGATCTTCGTGTAAAAGAAGTGGGAGGTCACAATATCCTTCCAACATGGCTTGGAATACAAAAGAACGGAATGGATACTGAATTTGGAGAAGATGAAAAACACTATATCATGCCAGAACCTGGAATGAGCCTAATTTCTTCAATAGGGGCGACATTATGAATTCAGTAGAACAGCGCAAGATAATTGCAAAGTTTGCAGTAGTCATCGTAGCAGTTCTCTTAGTTTTATTATGTTATTCATATTTCTTGCCTAGGACAGAAGTTGAAATAGATACAGTATATCATAGTTCATATTCAGGATTATTTGTACAATCAAAGGTAAGTAATACAGGAACCAAAGAAATTTTCAATCTTAAAGTAAAATTAGCCGTTTGGAATTCGACAGAGTTACTTCAGAGTGAAACACATTATCCTGGGGTTTTAAATGCCAAACAATCTGTAAAATTACCTGTATTAATTTTTGATGGACCTCATGCCGATTCCTATGAATTAATAATTTCTATGGAATTTAATTCTGAAGAAGGAAAACAAATTTTGAATTATAATTATAAAATTGCAGACTATGGAAACTTAGCTTGGCACGATCAATATTTTAGTTTTTAGTACACACCAATTTTTTTATTATCCTATCGTTAGGTAATTCGGACTTAACCCCGGACTTAACCCCATGAGCAAACATATAATTTCAGCTTCAGAAATGGAGCGATACGGCTATTGCCCATTATCTTGGCATTTAGATTTAAAAGGTATTGATGCAGAGGGGGAAGAAGTAATATCTGGCGTTGAAAAACATAAAGAAATAGGAACTTCATTAACTAATCTATTGGTCGAAGAGCAAAAGTCCCGTGAGACTTCTTCTACGTTGTTGACAGTGGTTGGGATGATAATGGCAGTCGTTACAGTAGCGCTCATTATTCTTTGGCTTTCTACAGATAATTTACGTCTTAATTTAGGAGTTATACTTTTGATAATTGGGATAGGCTGGATGCTTGTCGCTTCTTTTTTCCTTTATCAACTTTTAATTTCTACAGAAAAAATTGATAAATTAAGAGATGATTATAAATTAGGTGAAGAAACCATTGAAACACCTGATGGTTTAACAGAGGAAACTCCAATTCTGAAGTCACAAAATTATAATTTAGCAGGCCGTCCAGATTATGTCATAAAAAAGGGTGTAGATCGTATTCCAGTTGAAGTCAAGACAGGAAGACCGCCGAAAGCTCCATTTTTCAGTCATGTTTTACAAATAGGAGCTTATTGCTTACTTGCAGAAGAGACTTTTGAGAAGAAACCTCCCTTAGGCCAAATAAGATACGGTTTCGATAATGAACCACATGAAATAATTTGGGATAGAAAGTTAAAAAATCTTGTAATTGATAAATTGGAAGAAATGAATGATATTATGGCCGGAAAAATGAAAGCACATAGAAATCACAAAAGAGCAGGTAAGTGTAACAGTTGTTCAAGAAGGAAAAATTGTCCAGAACGCCTATAATATAATTCATAGGCATAAATACTTATATCGTCTTTCCAATTAAGGCATTCTACATGGTTCCCGTGAAAGTAGCTATCTCTGGTCAGCCAGGTACTGGTAAAACCAAAACTGTTCTGAGAATTGCTAAAATGGTTGAAGAAAAATTCAGTATAGGTGGGTTTACCACTCATCCTATAGAAGAAGAAGGAGAAATTATAGGTTATAATCTTAAAGATTTTATAACTGGTGAAGAAGAATTATCAGCATCAGTAAGATGGGATGTTAAACCAAAAGTCCCAGGAAGAAATCCAGAATCTACACCATTGGGAATTAGGCTTGATGCAGTCAATAGAATTGCAACAGCCTCTGTCGAGAAGGCAATTGAAGAGTCAGATTTAATTTTAGTCGACGAAGTAGGAAAATTAGTTTCAGAATCTAAGGAATTTAGTGCAGTTCTCAAAGAGGCATTAAAGTGCGGCAAACCTATGCTGATAACAATGCATAAACGTTCTAGAAATCCATTACTTCAATCAATTAGAAAACGAGATGATTTACGAACACTCGAAGTAACTCCTATTAATTCTGCCATTTTACCTTCAAAAGCAGTCAATATATTGAAAACTGGAATGGTTTGATCGAGCATCAAGAAGGTAAGGCAAACTTTAGAGCAAATCTTTCAGGTAAAGATAAAGGCCCAGGAAAAATCAAGGGGGTTTTTTACAATCCCTCTATGAAATTCAGCAGAGATTTAAATATAGAATTTGCAAAAAAATTAGAATTCAAAGGATTATTTCTAGATGGTATGTCTGCTTCAGGTATCAGGGGCATTAGGCTTGCGTTAGAGTGTAATTTTAATGTTGAATTTTGTGATATTTCTAAATTAGCAATAGATACAATAAAGAATAATTTAAAATTAAATAATCTTAATTCAAAAGTATTTCATGATGATGTCCAAAATCAGGTGAAGGAAAAAGAATATGATTGGATAGATATCGACCCTTTTGGTACACCAGCTCCTTACCTTGAACCAGTGATTGAGCATGTGGCTAATGAAGGGATTTTAGGTATAGCAGCTACAGATACTGCAGTTCTTTGTGGCGCCAAGCCATCAATTTGCTTCAAAAGATATGGTTCATATTCAATGAAAAGAGTTGCTGCAAAAGAAGTAGGGATAAGGATATTATTAGGTAGAATACAAACGTTAGCTAGAAAGTACAACAGAAGTATTGAACCCTTATTGTCCTATTCAGAGGGCCATCATTTACGTGTTTTTCTAAGAATTACTAAGGAAAAAGATATTCAGCTAAAATGGCTTAATTATGATATGGAAGTTTTAGAGGAAGAAGTGGCAGATTCAGCAGGCCCCATTTGGATGGAGAAAATAATCAATTCAGATTTAATTCCAAAAAATTGTGAAGGGCAATTGGGTAAATTCTTTGAAGTATTAAAGAAAGAGGCTAATGGCCCACCAGGTTTATTCGATATAAATGATATAGCAAGAGCTGCTCAAATAGGTCAAACACCTAAAAAAATAAAAATAGTAGAATGTTTAGAGAAGGAAGGTTTTTTTGCGAGTAGTAGTGTTTTTTCCCCTTTAGGAATTAAAACAAATGCACCTATTGACGTGAGAATCAAGGCAATTAAAATTGCCCAATCTTTATAATGACCCTTTTTGTCCATGCAACTCTATGGAAGTTACAGTAGTAAACAAAACTAAAAACGAATTGGAGTTTGAAATTCATGGTGCAAGTGAGACTCTACTTGGACCACTTATGAATCACACACTTGCAAATTCAAATGTTGAATATGCTTCTTACTACATGGGTCACATAGTATTAGATAATCCTAAATTTTATGTCCGTACAAAAAAAGGTACGCCAAAAGCTTCAGTTCTGAAAGCTGTTGAGAAAATAATCGCAGATATAAAAATCACTAGCAAAGCGATTTCAAAGTGAATGAGTGTAGTTAGTCAACATATTGTTGGCTCAGAGTCTTTTTTTTCAAAAACATCAGGTATAGGTGGCAAACTTAGAAAACAAGTAGAAGATTTTGGAGTTGAGGAAGTAGTTTCTATACCTGGACGTTCTCATTGGATTTGGATGCAAGATAGTTCTAAGGGGAAGCATCAAATAGTAAAGATTAAAGCTAAAAATTGGGATACTCATGTACTAGTAAAGGAATTATCTCGTAAGTTAAAGATAGGTCAAAAGTCTATAGGATTTGCTGGAACAAAAGATAAGAGAGCAATAACCACTCAGCATTTTTCAATTAAAACATCTATAGATAATTTATCTAAAATTGATTTAGAAAATATAGAATTAGAGTTCTTGCACAGTTCAATAAAACCTATTCGATTAGGCAACTTAGTAGGAAATAAGTTTAGGATAAAAATAACAAATTCAGAAAATAATGAAGATAATATAGACAAGATTTTTTCAGATTTGAAAGGATTTTTCCCTAATTATTTTGGCGTACAAAGATTTGGTGCAGTAAGGCCTATTACACATATAGTTGGAGAAAAAATAGTGCATGGCGATTATGAAGGCGCAGTTCTTGATTACCTTACACTTGGTTCACCAAAGTTTTCAGGTCACGAAGGTCGTGAATATTTATCTAAAACTAGAGATTTTGTAAGATCTTTGGAAAAGTTCCCTCCACATATGTTGTTTGAAAGGCAACTTTTAGGCCATTTGTCTAGAAATGAGGATGATTATACTGGTGCTATTCTTCAACTTCCTGAAAGCTTATCTAAAATGTTAGTACATGGGTATCAAAGTTTAATTTTCAATAAAGTTCTTGATATGAGAATAAAAGAAGGAATGGATGCTTGTTTACCTCAAATTGGAGATTGTGTTATGCCTGCAGATGGATATGGAGGTCCTGACCAAAGAGTGACGATTGAGGTCACAGAAAGAAACCAAGCTAAATTATCAAAAAGGTGCCATGAAGGCAAAGCTTGGGTAGCAGGATTATTGCCAGGTGCCAACAGTAATTTTTCAAAAGGAAGGCAAGGTGAGTTAGAAAAAGAAATAATGGATGAATTTGGAGTTAAATTTGAAGATTTCATAATCGAAGATATACCCGAATTATCATCGTATGGCATGTACAGACCTTTATTTCAAAAATATAATGATATTGAGGTTGAGTTTGAATCTGGAGACCCAGTTTTCACTTTTTGGTTACACAAGGGCACTTATGCTACCTCATTTCTACGAGAAATAATGAAATCATCGGATGTGACTGTATATTGAAGAAAGTCAATTGCATAATTTTTGATTGTGATGGAACATTGGTTGATAGTGAACCTTTGACTAACAAAGTTATAGCTGAAATGGCAGGAGAGCTTGGAATAACAATGTCTTGGGAGGAAGCAACTAGGTTATGGGGAGGTAAGACAATAGATGCAGTTGTTTATGGTATGAAAGAAATGTCAGGAAATGAATTGCCTGAAGATTGGGTTCCTAGGTTAGTGCAGAATGTATCGAATGCATATAAGTACGACTTAGTTCCCATGGATGGCATATCAGAAGTATTAGATTCTTTGAGAATACCAACTTGTGTAGCTTCGAATGGACGGCCAGGACATGTAGAGAACTCATTGAAAATAACTGGACTTTACAAATATTTTAAGGATAGAGTGTATACCGCTTCTGAAGTGGCACATCCTAAACCAGCACCAGATTTATTTTTGTATGCAGTTGATAAAATGAGTTTTCCAAAAGAGGAATGTGTAATTATCGAGGATAGTATTCCTGGAGTTACAGCTGCAGTTAGAGCAGGAATAAGGGTTTTGGGATTAGTAAAAATGAGTTCAGAGAAAGAATTAGAAGAGGCTGGCGCCGAACCTTTTACAAATATGCGTGAATTACCTAAATTATTAGGTTTGTAATGAAATCAATTGTAAAGTTCTCATCTATTTTAGTAGTAGGTTTATTGCTAGGGGCGATTTTTAATCAGATGTTGTATGATAGAGATTTTGATGGTATTCCTAATGATATAGATGATTTTCCTACTGATTCTAGTGAGTGGAATGATAATGATTCAGATGGAATAGGTGATAATTCAGATGCCGATGATGATAATGATGGTTTCAATGATTCAGAAGATTTATTTCCGTTTGATTCATCAGAGAATTCAGATAATGATTTAGATGGAATAGGTGACAATTTAGATACAGACGATGATAATGATGGTTTTAATGATTCAGAAGATTTAGATCAATACAATGATTTGGCATTAAAATTTAGTTTTCAGGCAATTAAATTAATTGACAGACAAAATAATAAGCAAACAGCTCCAATCATTTTCTTTTTGTATCAGGGCGAAGAGCAGTTGAAACGCTTCGATAATGAGGGCAATCCATGGCATGTTCCTTGGCAGGAAGAACATAATTTGACAGTAGACTTTGAATTTAATGTTCCAGACAACCAAACACTACATGAGTTTACAATAGTAGCATATTTTCTGAAATTCCGTGATTCAGAAGAATTAGATATAAGCAGTTCAAATTCTAGCTATCGAGAAACAATAATTTACAATTTGGAAACTAGAACCTGGAATAATTATAATGGTACCCTTGATGGTAGTTTGGATGATTCTAATGATTTAGATGATGCTTTATTAGTTTTAGAAATCGAAGTTTTTAATTTTGGTTATCTTAAATCATTTAAGTGGACATTTCGTATGGTAGATTATCAATTTAGTTATACTTTTGATCCAAAAAGGTATTCATATTTTGTCAATCAGCCACATAAAATTTCAGAATATAGAGATTATCTTAATTTTGCTACAGTAAATGAACCAGCCTTGATAGATATAGCCAATATTCTTCATAATATTTCATTGGAAGAGGATTTTGACCTGTTACGTGAGATTGATTTTATCATAAGTTTTTCTCAATCTTTAAAATATTCGGAAGACAATATAACTGCAGGAGTTGGTGAATATCCGAGATATCCTGTTGAAACCTTAGTAGATCAAACAGGTGATTGCGAGGATACTTCTGCACTCTTGATATCTTTGGTTGAGATTCTGGGTTTCAATGCATCTATAATATTAATACCTGATGCATGGGAAGGATATGGGCATGCTGCAGTTGGCATTAATGTTACAGGAGCCACAGGAGTACATTACATACTAAATGAAGGAGAATCTAATGAAATTAGCTATTATTATGCAGAGACAACTGCACCAGGGTGGAGATTAGGAGAAATGCCAGACTTGGAGTCTAATAGTGCATATATTTACGAGGCAAAATGAGTGATTCAGAAATTGAACAAGAATATTTAGTCAAAGTAGATGACGAAGTTTATGGGCCAATTCCAGAGGAGAGATTAATAGAAGATTTAGGCAAAGGCAATTTGTCTAAAGATGCAAGATTTTGGGATGGAGAGGATTGGTTGCCTATAGGTTTTTTATTAGAAAAAAATGTTTGGAATGATGATGATTGGGGTGAAAGAAAAGAAATTATTACAGATGGCCCCCCTCTTCCAGCTAATTTAGCCTGGAAAGATACACTAGTTGATGACAGATGGTTGATGATTTATGGAGACCATATAGTTGTTGAAGGAGGAGGTTTCCGCAAAGGAGAGATTGGTTCCTTATTGACTGGAGAACCTCGTGAGGGGGGAATTCCAATTCCAAAAATCCTGAATGTAAGCGTAACTAAATATGATAATCATTCAAAAATAGAAATTAGTAGTTTTCATAAAATGTATGAAGTCTATACTTTGGTTTGTAATTTAGCTATCGAAGATACTGATTCTTTGGTTAAAGAATTAAAAAATTCCGATGTTAGAATTAGTTTTTCTTAGAAATGCGCGTCCAATTTTTGCATAATTGCATCTTTAGGCATAGCACCAACTAATCGATCTACCAGTTCCCCATTCTTAAATATCATCATTGTTGGTATAGACATAATTCCATGTTGAGATGAGGTATTTGGATTTTCATCAGTATTCATTTTAGCTATAACTATATTGTTATTTTCAGAAGCAATTTCTTCCAAGACAGGCCCTAGGGCTTTGCAGGGGCCACACCAGGGAGCCCAAAAATCAATTAGAACAAGATTGTTGTCTTTAACAGTGCTTTCAAAATTCATATCAGTTACTTGAATTGTACCCATTTTTTTTATTTTCCCATAGCTAATTAGCAAAATAATTGCAGCTATAATTTTTTGCATTAGGAGTCTAGTTATAGCCTTTTTGATAGACAATATATGCCCCAAATTACAAATAGAGTGCAAGATAATAATTAAACATAAAGAGGTAATTGTATGAAAATAGGAATATTTTACGGTTCAAGCACAGGTAACACTGAAACTGCAGCAGAGTTAATCTCAGAAAATTTTAGCGAGCACGATTGTACAGTTCAAGATGTAAGCTCTATTGAGCCAGATGATTTACTTGGATACGATTTTCTACTTTTAGGTATTTCAACTTGGTATGTTGGAGAAGCTCAAGATGATTGGATAGATCTTTTGGAGGATATGGAAGGTATGGACTTTAGCGGTGTAAAATTTGCCATTTTTGGACAAGGTGATCAATTAGGTTATCCTGATACTTTCCAGGATGGAATGGGCATGGTTTACGAAAGAATGATTGATGGCGGAGGAGTAGCTTTAGGTTTCACATCAACAGAGGGATATGATTTCGATGAATCCAAGGGAGTTATTGATGGCCAATGGTGTGGCTTATCATTAGATGAAGACAATCAAGGAGAAATGACAGACGAGAGAATAGAAAGTTGGTGTAAAGAATTACACAAACAACTTTGAATCTTTTTAGATTCTAAAAAACGACCAGCTGCCACCCTTTGTCAACAACTTGATTGATTCTTTTAGGTGCTGAAGAGATTGTAAATCGATACTCACCCATTGTAGGCGTCAAACCTCTTTCATTTAATGAGGCGCCGCAAAGAAAGACAGGACTTCCCAATTCATGTATAACGCCTATAGAAGTTTGTATTTCTTTTCTAAAATCTTCATTTCCTTCTTCTAGCCATTCAATACCTTCGCCTTGCAACATCAAGCCTATATTTTGCCCATCTCCGGCCTGGTATTCTGCAAGTCTTAACGCTTCGGCAGCTCTTTTGTAATCCTTTATGCCGCTAATAATGACGTATAAAATTCCTTTTGAGGCCATTAGTTTTGAACAATAATTCTAGTTGCAGTTTCTCTATCTAGTGAGAAATCACCTTCATCAGTTTCTACATGGTATATTTTGTTATCAGATTTTTTCAACATTAATGAGTTGCCTGGTTTAATTCCTTTATCTTCTAATATTTGTGATAGTTCATTGTTCTCAAATACCAATTTAACTACACCTGTTTTTCCTTCTTCAAAATTACTTAATGGTAGGTATTTGTGTTCATTGTTGCCTTCAATATTTATCTTATGACAAAAAAGCTCAGATTCTTTCTGAGGATCAACTCCTAAAAAGGTAGTAAGTTTATGTTCAACATCTCTTGTTAAGACGTGTTCCATTCTACAGGCTACTTCCGCAGCTTCTTCCCCCCCTACACCAAGTATTTCAGTTAAAAAGCGCTCAAGAATGTTAAAGCGATGTTCGATTACATCAGCTACGTGTTGTCCTTGTTTAGTTAAGTGTACGCCATGATATGGTTCATAATCTACAAGACCTAAATCTCCTAGGCGTTGAATCATTTCAGTAACTGTAGCTGGCTTCAATTCAGTTTTGGTTGCTAGATCAGAGGTTCTTACTCTTTTTTCATCTGCCGCTAACTGATTTATGTTTTTAATCATCATTTCTGCACTTTCAGATAAGGCATCCATTCCAGGCATTCCTGCATAGTCATATTGTCTTATAAAAAAATATACTTTTTAGAATTTAGGGTGACCTAAACTATATATACCTGTATTTTTTAGGCTAACCTAATTTAGGGTGTCCTAAACCTTTAAGGAAGCAAAAAATGTTGAAAAAAACAAGTGCATTTTCCCTCGCTATGCTGTTTGTATTCACTAGTTTTACTGGGTGTTTAAGCAGTGATGATGACGATGATAAAGCAACGTCATATTCAGAAGACTTAATCATAGCCTATGAAGTAAAAGATGATTATGAGAATCCAGACGAGAATCCTCAAGTCATGGCTGATTATCTCACTAATGAATTAAAAATGAATGTGAAATTATATCCAATCACTTCTGAAGGTTCAATAATTGAAGCTTTAAGATTTGGTAATGCTCACATTGCCTTCATGGATGGGGCTGCAGCATGGGTTGGATGGAAGCAATATGGTCTCGATGCAATGGCTGCAGATCAAAAAAGTGACGGAAGAACTCACTATGATGCACACGCAGTTGTTTTGAAAGATTCTGAAATGGCAGCAGCTTATCTAGATGATGATGCTACTACTGATCCATTTTCATTATTGGCAGGGAAAACTTCTTGCCATACTGGATGGTTAAAATCAGCAGGTATGCTTCTTCCTATGGGTTTCTTGATAGGAAATGGATATGCTAATGTTATTGGAGATCCAAATGATATCGAATCATTAAGGGCCACAGTTCTTAATTTCTTCAGTGATGATGCAAGTATTCCCGAATCAGGCACTCCTTACTACAGTTACTCAGGTGCAGTAAAATGTCTATCTGAAGGTGCAGGTCATGTTGCATTTGCAAAAGATTCTACAGTTGATGGATACTGTGCTAATGAAGTGGCAGCAGACAACGAAGATTGGTGTCTTTCAAGAGATAACTATGTTCTCTTGCCTTCGTACGGTTCAGCCCCTTCCCATCCAGTTATGTATAATCCTGAATTTGTTAATGCTGAGACTAAAACTAAAATTCAAAATGCATTAGTTGCTATGAATGAAACTGATGCCGGTTCAAAAATATTGGAGACAATACTAGGAACTCCAGGTATTACTAAAGTAACTGCAGAAGAACACCTAGGATCTTATGGTAATTTGATTGAAGATATTCCAGGAATTAATGCGTACTATAAAGATAAGTTTACCATTAATGAGACAGTAACTCCTACAATATCTAAAATAAGAATTGCTTATGAAGTGAAAGATGATTATGAAAATCCTGATGAGAATCCTCAAGCCATGGCTGATTTCATAGCTGCTCAAACTGGCGTAGAAGTTACATTGTACCCAACAACTTCAGAAGGTTCAATAATTGAAGCTTTAAGGTTTGGTAATGCAGATATAGCTTTCATGGACGGAGGAGCTGCATGGGTAGCTTGGAAACAATATGGGCTAGCAACAATGGCAGCAGATACAAAATCTGACGGTCGAACATATTACAATGCGCATGCATGGGTACACAAAGACTCTGAGATGGCAACAGCATTGAATGATGACGATGCCTCAACCGATCCTTTTGCTTTACTTGAAGGTAAAACTTCATGCCATACAGGATGGCTAAAATCTGCAGGAATGCTCTTGCCTATGGGATATTTAATATCTAATGATTATGCAGAAGTAGTAGGTGACAATGATGATATTGAATCATTAAGGAATACTATTTTGAATTTCTTTAGCGACAATGCTAGTATCCCTGAATCAGGTACACCATACTACGGATATTCTGGAGCTGTAAAATGTTTGTCGGAAGGATTTGGTGATGTGGCTTTTGCTAAAGATTCAACAGTAGATTCATATTGTGGTAATGAGAATGTTAGTTTGAATCAAGACTGGTGTTTATCAAGAGATGAATACGTGCCATTACCGGCTTTTGGACAAGCTCCATCTCATCCAGTAATGTATAATCCAGATAAGTTGGATGTTCAGACTAGAACTGCGATTTTGAATGCATTACTTGCTATGAATGATGACATGTATGTCGTAGATTATGAAATGC
>Ga0066863_10000352_pt1 | contig 21778 bp, 13 predicted proteins | sample ETN02SmetaG_2_FD_65495 | JGI IMG/M metagenome (GOLD analysis project Ga0066863, IMG submission 65495) | Marine microbial and viral communities from oxygen minimum zone, Eastern Pacific Ocean - ETNP2014F10-02SV253 | ecosystem: Environmental > Aquatic > Marine > Oceanic ...
AATTCCACTGGTTTTCCTGCTTCTTTCATTTCACTAACAAGCTGCTCAGTTTCATACATCGGAACCCTAGGATCTTCATCTCCATGTAAAACCAATAATGGAGTAACAATCTGGTCAATTTTATGTATTGCTGAAATATCTTCTAGGAGCTTACGATCTTTTACAGGATCTCCGTATTCATAAGCTCGATGTTGAGCTCTGTAAGATGCTGTATGTTCAAAAAATGTCACCATATTAACCATTCCATATAATTCTACTGCCGCAGCCCATAAGTCTGGGTAAACAGTTATACATGAAAGAGTCATAAATCCACCATAACTTCCTCCCATCACAGCAATTTTATCCTTGGATGCCCATCCGGATTCCACAACCCATTTCCATAGATATTCAATATCTTCAACTGAATCCATTCTCTTATAAGTATCATCTAGATGTCCGTATGCCTCTCCATATCCTCCGCTACCTCTGACATTAGGTAAAAGAATACCTATGCCTTGATTTACCAAATACTGTAATTCTGGTTTAAATGTTGGTCTTTCCTGTCCTTCTGGACCACCATGTATAAGTATAAGTACAGGATTATCCTCTCCTTGCTTAAAATTATCTGGCTTAAGAAAAAAGAATGGAATATCCCTGTCATCAAAAGTTTTAAAGGAATGCAAGGTAGGTTTTGGTAAATCATTTAACTTAATATCTCCTTCATAAGCTTTTTTGAAAAACTCATATTTTTGAGTATCTAAATTAAATTTTATAATTTCTGCATTTTGGTTTGTTGAATTAATTGTAAATAACAAATTTGATTCATCCAATATACACAACCCCCAAGCCCATCCTGGTTCCATAAAAGTAACTTCATGCGGATTATCTAAAATTTCAGAATCATTATTCAATAAATTTAATATTCCCAATTTTGAATATCCTCGATCATTAATAAAAAATATTAATCGATTATTTTCAGGATCTATTTCAAAAAATTCCATCTCATGATCTTCTAAATAAATATAACTGAGCACATTAGATTGTAAATTTAATTTAGCAATACCCGAAAAATCCTTTCCTTCATTAGTAATCAAAATAATCTCATCATCATTTTCAGTAAATATCGCTTGTTTAAAACCACCATTCAAATTGTCATCAGAAAGCTGAGTAATATTCCCTGATTCTATATCTAAGATTTTTAAATATTGATACCTATTTGTACGTTCTTCAGTGAATACTATCTTTTTTAAATCATTTGAATAAGCTTTAAAAGCAACACTGTGAACATCATTTGCTGTTTGATGGACAAGCTTAGGTTCCCCATTAATTTTTTGAGTATATAAATCAAAATAAGCTGCATTTCTTTTGTTAGATGAATAAACAATAGTACTTCCATCAGTACTCCAACCACCAAAATCATTCCGGACAGACATATCATCAGATAAGGAAATTATATTAGTGTAATCAGAAGCATCAATGAGCTTCATTTGAAAATTTTCATCCCCTCCTTTATCTATACTAAAAAGTATCCATTTGTCATCTGGAGACCATGAAACCAACGCAACTCTTTCTTTGTAATTCGTTAATGGTTTATGTTCGTTATTCTCATCACAAAGCCAAACCTGAGGTGTTCCAGATTTATTATTTAAATATACTATTCTCTTTTTGTCACTAGATGATGACGGTGAACAAGAATAAGATATTTTAATTAATTCTTTAATATCAAGATTTGTCATTATTTTCTCCTTATTTTTATAATTCTGTATTTAATTTATGAGTTTGTGTATTGAAAATTTTTTTTATAAGTCTAAGATATTCTAAGATAAAAAAAATGAATGTTTTACTAAGAATAACTTCTTATACTTTAAAATTCAAACTCTATTTAATACTTGGTTACATTTGCACAATAGGTGCTGTAATTAGCTATCTCCTCATCCCTGAATTACTTGGAGGGATTGTAGACAAAATCGACCCAAATGCAAGCAATGAATCCTTTTATAAATCTTTTGACATCATCATACTTTTAATATTCCTATTTATATTAGGTATAACAAGAGGGATGTTTTCCTATGGGCAAAACTATTTTGGTGAAGCATTATCATTTAAAGTTTCCAAGATACTAAGAGATCAACTTTATGACAAAACACAAAAACTAGATTTTTATTTTCATGATAAAACACACACAGGGGAAATGATGTCCAGGGTAATAGTGGATATAGAGGGAATGAGAATGTTTATTCCAATGGGTATAGTCAGATCCCCTTATGTCTTTCTGATGTTTGTTTGTAGTATTACATTGCTCTTAATTAAAAACTTTGAACTCGCTCTATATGCATGCTCTTTTTTGGTATTAGCAGGATTTATTGCTGCTAGAATGCGTTACAAATTAAGACAAATCTGGTTAAAAATTCAACAAAAAAATGCCCAATTAAATGCTTTGTTACAAGAAAATTTAAATGGTATCAAAGTTGTTAAGGCATTTTATGCTGAAAATCATCAAATAAACAAATTTAGTAATACAAATGACGAATTTAAAGAATTAAATATTAACGTAGAAACTTTCAGAGCCGTAACTATGACTACAGTTTTATTTGCATATTGGACCACTTTAGCTTTAATACTTGCTATTGGAGGGTTGAAAGTAATAAATGGTGAAATGAGCATCGGAGACCTAACAAGCTTTATGTTTTATATGCAACTTCTAGCTATGCCAGTAAGGATGATAGGTTGGTTATTAAATACATCTACCAGGGGCTCAACTTGCGGAAAAAGAATTTTTGATATTTTAGATACTGAAGTACAAATAACAAATCTTCCAAACACTAATACAAACTTTTACAAAATGAATGGCAATATCATATTTGAAAATGTTTCTCATCAATTTCCTGATGCAAAATCTAAAAGTTTAAAAAATATAAGCCTATCAATAGAGCAAAAACAAAGCATTTCAATTACAGGGGAAGCGGGTAGCGGAAAAAGTACTTTGGTTCAATTATTGCTACGTTTTTATGATCCAATTAATGGGGCGATTTATATTGATGGGGAAAATATAAAAGAAATTGATCTTGGGATACTAAGAAAAAATATAGGCTATGTGCACCAGGATGTATTTATATTTAATGAAACATTTAAAAATAATATAAGTTATGGAAATCCAAATGCTTCAATGGACAAAATAATTGAAGTAGCGCAAATAGCACAAATTCATGAATATATTAATTCTCTACCCGATAAATATAATTCTTTAATATCTGAAAATGGTGCAAATTTATCCGGGGGACAAAAACAAAGATTAAGTATTGCCCGAACATTACTCTTAGACCCTCCAATTCTTATACTTGACGATTCTACATCAAGTGTTGATGCGACTACGGAAAAAGATATTCAATTAGCAATAAATAAATTGGTTTCTGGGCGAACTGTTATAACCATTGCCCATAAATTAAATAATTTTAATCAAGCAAACAATATTGCAGTAATGAATAAAGGTGAAATCACTGAATATGGCACTCATGCTGATTTAATTAATAAAAACGGAATATATAAAAATATATATGATTTACAAACTACAAATTAAAACTGTGAAATTATCATGATAGGACATACATTTGGCCCAATGTCTAGAGGGAGTAGCGATGATGAAATGTTTGGCAAATTATATGATATAAATGTCATTAAAAGAATTACTCCATATATATGGAGGTACAAAAAATATTCTGCAATTGGGGCAATATGCACACTTGTTTCAGCAGGATTAGCAGTCCTGATTCCATATTTCATCAAAATTGGCATTGATGATTATATAAATAATACAAATATCAGTATTGCCAGTCAAAAATCTGGATTAATAGAATTATCAATAATATTTGCACTGACCATGTTTGCGGCATGGATTACAAATTATATAGGGCAAATATTTTTAGCCAGAGTTGGACAAAATGTTTTAAGAGACATTCGTATAGACATGTTTACCCACCTTCAAAAACTGAATTTAAATTATTTTCAGGAAACAAAATCTGGCAGCATAATGTCAAGAATGATGGGTGATACATCCCAATTACAAGAATCATTTGCAATTGTTGTAATGACACTTGCAGATATTCTTAGTTTAATAGGAATTTGCACAACTCTTTTATTAATGAATTTTAAAATAGGAATATCATCTTTATCAGTACTTCCGCTACTATTTTTTGCAGTGATAATTTGGCAGCCAATAGCAAAAAAATCATTTATAAATGTACGAATAGCAATTTCTCAAGTTCTATCATCATTTAGTGAAAACCTAAATGGAATTAAAGAAGTACAAAATTTCAATAGAGAGGACAATAATTACAAATATTTCAGTAGGCAAACTGATGATCATATAAAAGCAGCTTTAAAAGCCCAGAAATTGTCTTCAGCTCTATTACCACCAGTTGATATCCTGACCAGTGCAGCAATAATAATAGCAAGTTTTGTAGCAAGTAAATTAATATTAAATGATGCTGCTGAAATTGGAGTCATAATCGCTTCGGTTTTATATATTCAAAGACTGTTTGATCCAATCAGAAACCTAATGATGCAATATACGCAAATACAAAGATCGATGGCATCTGGATCAAGATTATTTGAATTTCTAGATATAAAAAACTCAATACATGAACTAAAAATTGATAATCCAAAAAATATTATCAAAGGGAAGGTGGAATTTGAAAATTTCCATTTTGCTTATGATAACGATATTGAAGTCTTAACAAATATTAATATGAAAATTCAAGAAGGTGCAACAATAGCTTTTATTGGAGATACCGGTGCTGGGAAAACTACATTAGCATCACTGATAACTGGACTTTATCCGCCTAACAATGATAAAGGAAAATTAAGCATAGATAACATTCCTATAGAAAATTATTCAAGATCAGATTTGGGATCTCAAATTGCAATGGTTTTACAAGATCCTTTTTTATTCCAGGGAAGTTTAAAAGAAAATTTAAAATTTAATCAAGAATCTGCAACAGATGAAGAAATGATAAATGCGTGTAAATCAATAGGTATTCATGATTATATTATTTCTCTTGATAACGAATATGATACTTCTGTATCTGAAAGAGGGGTAAACATGAGTCAGGGGCAACGACAACTTATGGGTTTTGCCAGGGCATTAATTAAAAATCCAAAAATTTTAATTCTTGACGAAGCTACTTCTAATATTGATAGTATAAGTGAACAAAAAATACAAAACGCCTTAAAAGTTCTTTTTGAAAACAGAACATCTATAGTTATAGCGCACAGATTATCTACAATTAAATTATCAGATAATATTTTTGTTATAAAAGGTGGAAAAATCGCAGAACAAGGTAATCATGCTACATTGATGAATTTAGAAAAAGAATATTATAAATTTACCGAATCATCTTTTCAAAATTAATTCAATAAAGTCCCCTGAGCAGGTTCGTCCCGAATATCTATTCCTAAATGTTTATAAGCTAATTTTGTTGCTACTCGCCCCCTATTTGTTCTGGAAATAAATCCTAAATTTAATAAAAATGGTTCAATCACATCTTCAACTGTATTCGGATCTTCACTTATTGAAGCCGCAAGTGTTTGAAGACCTACTGGACCTCCATCAAATTTTTTCACTAAGGATTCTAATAACTCCACATCAATTTTATCTAAGCCTAAATTATCAACTTCCAGTTGATCTAAAGCTTTTTTAACTATATTGGCGTTTATATTTCCATTTGACTGTACTTCCGAAAAATCTCTGACTCTTCTAAGTAATCTATTAGCAATTCTTGGAGTTTTCCTTGATCTTATAGCTATTTCTTTTATACCCACATTATCCGAATTAATTTTTAATATTTTGATTGATCTGTAAAGTATATCTGCCATTTCTGAATCAGAATAAAAATTTAATCGAAAAACTGATCCAAACCTGTCTCTTAAAGGAGCGCTTAGCATGCCAAATTTAGTTGTTGCTCCAATAAGAGTAAAAGGTTGTATGCCTAAGTTTACACTTCTAGCTTTTAATCCTTGTTCGATTACCCATGAAACTCTATATTCTTCCATTGCTGAATATAATACTTCCTCAGAAATTTTATTCAGCCTGTGTATTTCGTCAATAAATAAAATATCGCCTTTTTGAAGTCGGGTTAAAATTGACACCAAATCACCTGCCTTTTCAATAGCTGGGCCTGAAGTAACTTTAATTGAAGATTTCATTTCATGTGAAATAACATGCGCCAATGTAGTTTTTCCTAACCCTGGCGGGCCATAAAGCAAAGTATGGTCTAGTGATTCAGAGCGCTGTTGTGCTGCTTTTATAGCTATAGATAGCGTTTCCTTAATTCTTTGTTGACCAACATAATCTGTAAATTTTTTCGGCCTTAAAGAAAGTTCGGAATTAATATCATCAGCGGAAATTTCCGGATTTATAATTCTTTTGTTTTCCAAAATTTAACCTAATTTAAATTTATATTAGTTACATATTAACAAAAATAGTATCTTAAAACTGAATAGTAAAAAATATTATATATAGTGTTAAGTTATATTGTTAATTTTTAATAATTTTGTTAAAATTTAATATTCATATAAATAACTATATATAGGGTATTGTATTCCTATAAACACTGTATATAGTTGTACATATTTTAAAGCTATTAGGGAGACTACTTTGGCTCAACAATCTAATTATGACGCTAAATCAATACAAGTATTAAAAGGATTAACCCCGGTAAGAACGAGGCCTGGGATGTATATTGGGAGTACTGATGAAAGAGGTCTCCACCACCTGATTAATGAAATTGTTGATAATAGTGTTGATGAATTCATGGCAGGATTTTGCGATGAAATTTCAATTCACATCGATAAAGATCAATATGTTGAGATTTCTGATAACGGAAGAGGCATTCCGGTAGAAAAACATGCTGATACTAATGTTTCTACAGTAGAAACTGTATTAACAACACTGCATGCAGGTGGTAAATTCGAAGAAGGAGCTTACCAAGTTTCAGGGGGTCTTCATGGAGTAGGAGCTTCAGCAGTTAATGCTTTATCAGAAGATTTTGAAGTTACCGTATTCAGAAATAACAAAGCCCATACAATGTCATTTTCTGAAGGTCGTAAAAAAACAGAGCTTGAATCATCACCTGTTGCAAAAGAAGATAAAGGAAAAACAGGTACAAGAATCAGGTTCAAAGCAGATCGGACTATATTTATCGATGACGAAACACAAGGAAATATAGATTATGATTTTCAAAAAATATTACTAAGAACAAAGGAAATAGCTTATTTAAACAAAGGGCTGAAAATAACTTTCAGTAGTGATTATCACAATAATTTATGGCCAAATAATAAAAATATGTATTATTTTGAGGGCGGGATTTCATCTCTGATTATTAATGAAACACGTAATAAAACTCCTTTAAATAAAACTCCGATCTACTATGAAGAAGAAATTATAAAAAATGAAACTATAACTAACAATGAAGGAAAGGCTATAGTAAAACCAGTAAAAACAATGGTTGAAATAGCAATACAATATGACACAACTCTTGGAGAAAATGTTTTATCTTATGCGAATTGTATTAATACAGCTGACGGTGGAACTCATGTAACAGGATTCAGATCAGCTTTAACCAGGATTTTTAATGATCAGGCTGAAAAATTAGGCTTAATTAAAGATGGAGAATCATCTTTACAGGGAGAAGACACTAGAGAAGGCTTAACAGCCGCAATTAGTGTTAAGCTATCAAACCCACAATTTGAAGGGCAAACGAAAGGAAAACTAGGAAATAAAGATGTTAGAAATAAAGTAGAAACTGTCGTACGAAAAGCATTAAATATATTTATGGAAGACAACCCTCAAATAGCAAAAATGATAATCGAAAAATGCTTAACTTCCCAAAGGGCAAGAGAAGCTGCCAGGAAAGCACGGGATTTAGTTTTAAGAAAAAATGCACTTGATGGCGGAGGCCTTCCTGGTAAGTTAGCAGATTGTTCAGAAAAAAATCCGGAATTATGCGAATTATATATAGTTGAGGGAGATTCCGCTGGTGGTACGGCAAAAATGGGAAGAGATAGAAATTACCAAGCAATATTGCCATTGAGAGGAAAGATACTAAATGTTGAGAAAGCTAGAGCTGATAGAATGATTTCTCATGAAGGAATACAACATATGATCACAGCCATAGGAACTGGATTTGGAAATACGCTAAAAAATGAAGAAAATGATAATTCTGAAAATTTAAATAGCAATGAAAGTGAAGGAATAGATTTAGGCAAACTTCGATATAGTAAAATTATTATCATGACAGACGCAGATGTGGATGGTTCGCATATTAGAACATTATTATTAACATTCTTTTTCAGATATATGACGCCTTTAATTGAAAATGGTAATATTTTTATTGCTATCCCTCCTCTTTATAAACTAGGTGCTGGGAAAAATAGTAAATATTGTTATTCCGAGGAAGAAAAAGAAGAATTTTTATCTAAGTCAGAGCCCGGCAAAAATATAAGAGTTCAAAGATACAAAGGGCTTGGAGAAATGAATGCTGAACAACTTTGGTCAACAACAATGAATCCTGATACTAGGACATTGAAAAAAGTTATCATACCACCAAATCATGATGAATACGGGGAAAGAAATCCTGAAGCAGAAATAACTCAACAAACATTTGAAAATCTTATGGGAGACGATGTTGCTCCAAGAAGAAAATTCATACAAGAAAATGCACTATTTGCAGATATAGATGCATAAAAATCATCATATTAAATGTTTTACAATCTAAACATCTAATTTAATTGACCTTTACTTTTTTTTTCCTTTATAATTTTAAACCTATTAATAATATTCAGGATTTTTATAGACTTTGAATAAAAATAAAATTTATTTAGAAAATTTACAATTAGAAGCTAGTAGCTCAATCAAAAATATCTCTTCTAAAGAAGAAATAGAAAATTGGAGAATTGACTATCTTGGAAGAAAAGGCAAAATTTCCGATTTTTTCCAAACATTTACAAATTTACAGTCAAAAGAAAAAAATGAATTGGGATCATTGGCTAACAATATAAAAAATACTCTGGAAAAACTATATGAAGAAAAATCCCAATCTTTAAATGAGCAAAATAATGTAACAAATGAATTTTTCGATTTCACTCTCCCAAGTATGCCAATTTCCTCAGGCAGCATTCATCCAACAAATCAAATGATGCAAGAAATTTGTGCAGCTTTCAACAAACTTGGATTTAACATTTTTGAAGGACCTGAAATAGAATCAGAAACTTATGCTTTTGATAAACTAAATATTCCTACAAATCATCCAGCCAGAGATCTATTGGATACAATTTATGTTAAAGATGTCCAAGAAATTAAATCTCTTGTATTAAGACCGCACACTTCACCAATGCAAATCAGAATAATGGAAAACAACAAACCTCCTATACGTGTCGTTATACCTGGGAAATGTTATAGATATGAAGCGACTGACAATACGCATGAATGGCATTTCCATCAAATTGAAGGGTTAGTAATCGATAAAAATATTAATTTTTCAAATATGAAATCAACACTTTTTGAATTTGCAAGAATAATTTTTGGCGAAGATACCAAGGCACGATTTCGATGTGATTTTTTCCCGTTTGTTGAACCTGGAGCCGAAATGTCTATTAATTTCAAACAAAATGAATGGCTAGAACTAATGGGAGCTGGAATGGTTCATCCTAAAGTTCTTTTAAACGTTGGCCTCGATCCTGAAATTTATTCGGGATTTGCTTTTGGTTTAGGGATAGAACGTGCAGCAATGATCAAATATGGTATAGAAAATATCAGAGATTTCTATGCAAATGATTATCAATTTTTAAAACAATTTAAATAAATTATTATGAAAATCCCTGTTTCATGGATAAAAGAGTATATTGAATATAATATCAACAATGAAAAAATTGCTGAATTACTCACTATGTCAGGAACAGAAGTTTCTGACATTATAAAATTCGGAAATGAATGGGATTCCAATATTATAATAGGTGAAATTAAAAAAATTGATAAACACCCAAATGCAGACAGGTTATCTTTAGTTGATGTAGATAATTCACAAAATATAGTTAAAGTTGTGTGCGGAGCTCCGAATATTCAAGTTGGACAAAAAATTGCCTTAGCACAACCAAGTGCAAAACTTTATAATCCTTATGAGAAAAAAATATCTATTCTTAAAAAAAGCAAAATTCGCGGAGTTGAGTCAAATGGAATGATTTGTTCTGCATTAGAATTAAATTATTATGATGATCATGAAGGAATATTAGTACTTGATCCAAATTTTCAAACAGGTGATTCTTTACATTCATTGCTTTCCGATGACATCTTCGATTTCGAAATAACACCAAACAGAGCAGACTGTTTATCTGTTATTGGAATTATTAGAGAAATTACTTCTATATTAAATGCCCAAAAGATAGATCACAAAATAATTAAATACCCAGGCCTTTTCCCAATGTCAGAAAAAAATCATCTTTATAAATGGTTAGGCATTCCAGAAACAAACTTAATACAGGAAGAAAATTTTACAGTGAAAATAAGTGACAATGATTGCAGTAGGTACTCAGGAGTATCAATAGATTCAATAAATATTAATGAATCTCCTTTTTGGTTAAAAGATAAATTAATAAAATCAGGACTACGTCCAATAAGCAATATTGTTGATATCACTAACATTGTTATGCTCGAATTTGGACAACCCATGCATGCTTTTGATCTATCAAAAATAAAAACTAATAAAATTGAAATTAAAAAAAGTACTAATAAGCAATCTTTTCTTGGGCTTGATCAGGAAAACAGAGAATTAGGCAATGATATGTTAACAATTACAGATGGTAATAAGCCAATTGGATTGGCTGGAATAATTGGAGGTCAAAACACAGAAATCGATAAAAATACAACAAATATTTTCTTGGAATCTGCTTCATTTAATATGGCTAACATAAGACAAACATCCAAAGATCTTAATCTATCAACTGATGCTTCATATAGATTTGAAAGAGGAGTTGCAAATCAATTTACAATACCTGCTATTAAAAGAGCAATAGAATTAATTAAAGAAACTAATAAAAATGAAATTGAAATTAAGGGATTTTGGGATACGCCGAATAATTCTAGAATAATTGATAATTACAAAGAAGAAGAATTAAAGAGTGACAAGCTCTTTACTAGTGCGAGGTATAAGAAAATCATAGGAGAAACTATTACACGTTCCAAGGCAAAATCCATATTTCAGTCATTAGGATTTGCAATAAAAGAAACTAAGTTAAAAAATAATGAATACAAGCTCAAAATGTCCGTTCCATTTTGGAGAAATGATATTGAGTTAGAAGACGATTTGATAGAAGAAATTGCCAGAATAGCTGGGTATGACAATCTTAGCTCTACCCCAATGTTATATCCCGAAAACAATGTTCCTCTTGATAATAATAATCAAGTAAGAAATGATTTACGTTCTGAAATGAAATCAATGGGATATTTAGAAGTTATAAATTACCCTGTTCTCAATGATGCCCAATACAATTCTACAACCAACAAAAATATTGGTAACCCAATTGAATTACAAAACCCTACTAATCAAAAAAATAAATTCATGAGACCTAATTTAAGAGCAGGTTTAATAGATAATTTGTCAAAAAATGCAAAAAAATACTCCGATATAGAATCATGGAAATTTTATGAGTTAGGAAGAACTTACAGCTCTGAAATAAGCTCAGAATTCAAACTACCTGTTCAAAATTATTCACTTGGTATAATCACTTCAGGTAATTACGAAAATAAAAATTGGATAAATGATCCATCAAAGCTCAATTTTTATACATTAAAAGGTCATGTGGAAAGATTATTACACAACCTAGGAATTACATTTAATTTTTCACTAAATGAAGATAAAGATTTTTATACCAATAAATCTGCCAATATAATTTCAAATAATATTGTTGTAGGAAGTATTGGATTTATAAATGAAAAAAAATTAATAGAATTAAACTCCAAAATTAAAGATGTATTATATGCAGAATTAAACTTGGATAATTTATTAAATAACAATAATCAAATTAAGAAATATCAAAAAACGAGTTCATATCCGCACGCCATAAGAGATTTATCTTTAAGAGTAAATAAAAATGTATTATCTGATCAAATATCAGATATAATTAAACAAAATCCTTTAGTAACTGATTTAAATGTCATTGATGTTTATAATGATTTAGAGCCTGAGAATAAATCTATTACATTTAGAATTACTTATCAAAGTTTTAACGAAACTCTTAACAATGAGAAAATCGACGAATCTCAAAACAAAATATTAAAAAAATTAAAAAAACAATTAAATATAGAATTAAGAAAAATATAACTATGATATCAGTAGACGATGCAAAAAATATAATTCTAAAATCTACAAATAAATTAAAATCTGAAAATGTAGAGCTTATAGATTCTTTGAATAGAATATCATACGAGGACATTTCAACTAGTATTAACCTCCCTAGATGGGATAACTCATCTATGGATGGATATGCATTGATAATATCGGATGATTCAAATAAAAATTCTTCACAAAAGTTACAAGTGATAGGGGAAGTATATCCCGGAGATGATCTCATACCAAAAATCAAAGAAAATACAGCAATAAAAATCATGACGGGAGCTCCAATACCCCGTGGTGCAAACTGCGTTATTCCGAAAGAAGATATAAATTTAATTAAATCTAATAATAAATCTCCAAACTATATTTTATTCGATAAAAAGTTAAATATTGGTGACAACATTCGTATAAAAGGCAGTGATTTTAATATTGGCGAAGAAATCATCTTAAAAGGCAATAAAATCAGATCATTTGACGTGGCCAAATTAGCTGCTAATGGAATAAATAAAATAAAAGTTTACAAAAAACCTGTTGTAAGTATAATTTCAACAGGAAATGAATTGATTGCACCAGGTGATAAATTAAAACCATTTAATATTTATGATTCAAATGCATTATCCATTGCATCTCTAGTTAAAAGTGTAGGTGGAATCCCAAAAATAATTGGAATAGCCAAAGATGAAATTCGATCAATAGAAGCGACATTAAGAGATTCAATTGATAGTGACGTCATCATATGTACTGCAGGGGTATCAGTAGGAGATAAAGATTATATAAAGGAAGTTATAAAAGAACATGGTAAAATTAACTTTTGGTCTGTGAATATCCAACCAGGAAAACCATTTTTATATGGCGACATACAAGGAAGAGGGGAAATTATTCCATTCTTTGGACTTCCAGGTAATCCTGTAAGTACAATAGTTTTAATGATTAAATTTATTTTACCATCATTATTAAATATGCAAGGATGGATTAATTATAAGCCAAATGTCACCTCTGCCACATTAAACGATCAAATTGAAAATTATTCCAGGAGAAATATGTTTGCTAGGGTTAAAGTAGAAAGAATAGAAGGGGAACTAATTGCTACCCCATATCAAAATAACAGTTCGCATGTACTTTCATCATTTGATAATTCAAATGGATTGGCTAATGTGCCAGAAAATTGTAAAATTCTTAAAAAGGGTGCACAAGTTGAAGTTGAAATATTTGATAGTACAAACCTTATATAAAAAGGAGAAAAATGAAAACTCAAGATAAAATTAAATATTCAATAAAGTTTAATAATTTAACAGATGATCAAAAAAAATCTTTATCATTGCTATTACATACCAGGGTAGAAGATGTGAAAAATCAAAGTAATAGTGAAGAAACTAATAATGCTGCAGCAAAAATTAAAAATATTGATGCACCAGAAAAACATCTAGAAGAACTTGGGGAAATGTACAGAAAATCAGGGTCATTTTTAGAACCAAAAACTCCTGTTAAAGAAGCTTTATTTAGATTATTTGTTTACAATAATAATAAACCATTAACTATTAAACAAATAAGCAAACAACTATCTGAATTATGGGAAATGTCTCAATTCCCAAGAGACATTGGCGAAGAAAAACTTGCTGGTTTATTAAAAAATGTTTCAGACTACTATATACAACCATACGGAAGAAAATTTTATATAAAAAAATATTAGATTAAATAGACACATTTAATGGAAGAAATAATCAAATTTACAAATAAAAATCTCGATATCAAAGGTGATTTGATTGCAATTTCAACATTAAGGCCTTGGATAAATGCAGGAAGAGTGGGTTCTATTTCATTAAATAAATTAAAAAATATTACAGATGCAAAACTCGTAGGTTCATTAAAAAACCCTGGTTCATTTTTTGATTTTACTAGATACAGGCCTAGATTCAAATATACTAAAGATAAAAGAAAATTAATCATCCCAAATCTAGAAATCAGTTTTGGGAATCATAGAAATAAAGACATTTCATTTCTATTTATTGATATAAGGGAACCTCATTACAATGCTGAGTTATTAATAAAAAATTTATTTAAAGTATTTAAAGATTTAAATATAAAAGAATATTGCAGAATTGGAAGCATGTATGACTCTGTACCTCATACCAGACCATTAATAGTAAGTGGTTCTAATTTAAAAAAATCTAAATTGATTAGAACGTCAAATAACAAATACCAAGGGCCAACAAGTATTATTAATTTATTATCTGAAAAATTATCAAAAATTAATATTGAAACTTCAAATTTAATGGTCCATATCCCTCAATATATACAGCTTGATAATGACTATTTCGCTTCAGCAAAAATATTAGAATGTTTGTCAGAAATCTACGAATTAGATGCTTCAATAGCGGATAATTCATTTGGAGAAACTCAGTATAAGGATTTTACAGAATCACTAAAATTTAACCCTGAATTAAATAAATTAGTCTCTGCGTTAGAAAAATATTACGATTCTAATTTTTCAAAACCAAGCAAAGATTTATCTGATGAAAATTCTAATGAAAATTCTCCTATGTCTGATGATTTGGAAGACTTTTTAGATAGCATGTCATCAAAATTTGAAGAATAATTTATAAACGGGGTGTGGCGCAGTGGTAGCGCGCCTGTTTTGGGAACAGGAGGTCGTCGGTTCAACCCCGACCACCCCGATACTAAATATAAAAAATATTAAATTCTTAAGATAAAAAACTTTCCAATACTTTAAAATAATTTTCAGGTTCTTCATAAAAAGGCATATGAGAACTATTTTTAAACACTCTTACTTTTGAATCCGGTAAAGAATTATCCATTCTCATAGCACAAGACGGAGTTAATTCATCATGCATGCCAACTGTTATAAGGGTAGGAACATTAATTGTTTTCATTTCTTCAATCCTATTCCAATCTTTTAAATTACCTGTATACAAAAACTCATTTGGGCCTTGCATAGTACCATAAACATCCATATTCCAATCATCTAATGAATCATGAATTGATTGAGGCCAAACATCTAGTCTACAAACATGTCGATAATTTAAAATAGTGATAGCGGCCTGATATTCTTCATGATCTACAGTGCCTTCAGCTTCATGTTTTGCCATCATTTTAACAGTTTCATTCCCTAAACCATTCCGTAATCTATTAAGCTCATCTATCATGTGCGGCATATCACCACAAGTATTTTCTAATATTAATTTATTTATATTATTTTGATACTTGATGGCATATTCTATACCAAGCCACCCTCCCCAAGAATGTCCTAATAGAATAATTTTTCCTAAATCAAATTCTTTTCTAACAAATTCAACTTCTTCCACATATCTAGCTATATTCCAAAGATTAAAATCTTTTGGTTTACTTGATTTACCACAACCTAATTGATCATATGTGAAAATTCTAAATCCATTTTTTATTAATTTAAGATGGGGATCTCTTAAATAATTACACGGTAATCCAGGACCTCCATTCAATAAAAATATTGTATTTTCATTTTCATTTATTCCTGAATCATAACAAACAAGGTTGTAATCATTGTATTTTAAATGTATTTCTTTATAATCTAAGTTCATATAAAAAAATTATTTATCATCAGATAAAGATTTAACACAAACAAAGCATGAAACTAAATCACCCTTAGTTACATTCATTATCTTGTTACCACCGGTATTCCTGCCAGATGTCTCTTTCATTTCAGACATTGGATTAACCATTAATGTCCCTTTATCTGAAATTATATATATAAAATCTGTATCATCAGGAATAATTTCTGCGTGTGCAACTTTGTCAGTACTTTTTAATTTAAATGTTTTTACGCCGCTACCTGCTCTTTTTTGTATCCTATAAATAGGTTCACTTCCGTCAGCTTTATTAAGCCTAGTCATTTTCCCTTTGCCTTGCCTGCTAATTACAAAAAGCTTATCTTCAGGCAAGCCAACATCCATAGCAACTACATAATCATTCCCTTTTAATTTTATACCTCTTACTCCTGCTGCATTTCTACCTAATTCTCTCAAATCAGAATTAGGAAACCTTATAGACATTCCATCTGATGTAATAATCATAATATCTTCATTAGGTTCTAAAATTTTCACATTTACCAACTCATCATCTTCTGCCATATTAATAACTTTTAATCCAGATTTCCTTATGTTAGATATATGGCTAATTTTTAATTTTTTGACAGTACCTTTCTTAGTTGCAAATATTAAAAACGATTCAAGATAATCTTTTAAATTACCTGCAGAAATCATTGATGTAATTTTTTCATTGACTCCATCAATTTGAATTAAATTTAAAATAGGAACACCTCTTGTATTTCGATTCGTGTCAGGTCTTAATTCATATGTGTTAAGAGAGAAAACTCTCCCTTTATTAGTAAAAAATAATAAAATATCATGCGTATCTACAACTAAAAGCTGCTTCATCGGATCATCTTCCCTTAGTAATTGAGCACTGTTACCTCTGCCACCGGCATGTTGTGATTGATATGTTTTAGATGGAATCCTTTTAATATATTGCCCTGAACTTAGAGTAACTACCACATTCTCATGTGGTTCCAAAGCCGCCCTATCAAAAGATCCTTCTTCTTTAATTATTTTTGTTAATCGTTTTTTAACAAATCTAGCTGCAACTTCATCTGTTTCTTCTTTAACAATTGAAAGCCTTTGCGATTTATCATTAATCAAAGCTTCCAATTCTTTAACTCTAGTCTCTAATTCTTTATGTTCGTTTTTTATTTTTTCGGTCTCTAATGCAGCCAATCTTCTTAATTGCATTTCTAAAATTGCCTTTGCCTGAATTTGAGTTAAATCAAATTCATTAATTAAATTCTTAGTAGCTGATTCAGAGTCATCAGAATTTCTAATTGTACTTATAATTTTATCTATATCACTTAATGCAATTAACAAGCCATCTAAAATATGAATCCTATTTTTAGCATTTTTTAACTCAAATTTTGATCTTCTGTTAACAACTTCTTCTCTGAATTCAATAAAACCTACTAAAGCTTGTCTAAGAGTTAAAATTTTAGGCAAACCTTTATCAAGAGCAACCATATTTACAGCAAAACTAGTTTGCATTGGAGTAAATTTATATAAATTATTTAATACAACCATAGGTTGCGAACCTCTTTTTAATTCAATTACAACTCTGATTCCATTTCTGTCAGATTCATCTCTTATTTCTGAAATTCCATCAACTTTCTTATCTCTTGATAATTCTGCTATTTTTTCAACCAAAGCAGCTTTATTTACCTGGTAAGGTAATTCACTAATTAAAATTCTAAATCTATCACCTTTATTATTTTCTTCAATTTCTGCAACAGCACGCATCATAATGCTTCCTCGTCCGGTCAAATATGCTGAATGAATACCCTCTTTTCCAAGTATTAAGGCTCCGGTTGGAAAATCAGGGCCTTTTACAATTCGTAAAATTTCACTATCTTCACATAAAGGGTTATCAATCAAGTAATTGACAGCTTCACATATTTCTGCCGGATTATGCGGAGGTATGTTGGTAGCCATGCCAACAGCAATTCCTGATCCTCCATTTATTAACAAATTGGGCAAGCGGGCAGGGAGAACAATAGGTTCTTTCAATGAACCATCAAAATTTTCTTCAAAATCTACAGTTTCTTCATGTAAATTTGCCAGCATTTCTTCTGCAATAGGGCTTAATCGAGCTTCTGTATATCTCATTGCTGCTGGAGGATCATTATCAATGCTACCATAATTTCCTTGCCCATCAATTAACATTGCTCGCAATGAAAAATCCTGCGCCATTCTTACCATCGAATCATAAACAGCAGTATCACTGTGAGGATGGTATTTTCCTAAAACTTCTCCTACAATTCTTGCACTTTTATAATACGAGGAAGTCGGCCTTGCGCCTATATCCTGCATTGCATATAAAATTCTTCTATGCACTGGTTTTAATCCATCTCTTAGGTCTGGCAATGCCCTGGAAACAATCACACTCATAGCATAATCTAAATATGACTTCTCCATCTCATTTTTAATCTCTGCATCAATTATTGTTAATTTAGATTTTTTCTCCAAAACTATCTCCTATTAAGTAATTTTACTTTCTTTTTCATTATTTATTTTATTTGCCTTAGAATGCTTGTCATTTAAAGCAGCTTTAACGAATTCAACAAACAATGGATGAGGATTTAAAGGAGTTGACAAAAATTCTGGGTGAAATTGGACTCCTATCATAAATGGATGATTGCTATACTCCATGATTTCTACCAAGTCTCCTTCGGGATGAATTCCAGAAGGTATCAACTTTACATTTTTTAATTCTTCTACATATTTATTATTAACTTCATATCTATGCCTATGTCTTTCTTTTATTTTGTTCTGTTTATATATTTTTTTAGTATAAGTAGAATCAGCAAGATTGCATTCGTATAACCCAAGCCTCATAGAACCACCTTTATGCAAGCTCTTTAATTGCTCTGGCATCAAATCTATAACAGGAAAAGGTGTAGTTTCATCAAATTCTGTAGAATTTGAATCTTCATATCCCAATAAATTTCTAGCCGCCTCAATAACCATAATTTGCATGCCCAAACATAATCCAAAATACGGGATTTTATTTTCACGGGCATATCTACAGGCATTTATCATGCCTTGAGTGCCTCTTTTATCGAAACCTCCCGGGACGATAATTCCCTTTATATCATTAAAAATATCATTTATATTATTTGAGTTAATTTCCTCTGAATTAATCCACTCAATTTGAATTTCTGCGTTATTGCTAATCCCCGCATGAATTAATGATTCTTTAACAGATAAATATGAATCTTGTAATTCCACATATTTTCCAACTATGGCTAATTTTATTGTATTTTTCGAATTATTTGCTTTAGATATTACTGAAATCCACTCATCTAAATGTCCGTTTTCATCATTTAAACTTAAATTTTGTGATAAAAGTTTACCCAGATTCTCTTCTTCTAATCTGACTGGAACTTCATATACAGAATCCAAAGTTGGTAAAGAAACAACAGCTCCTAGCGACACATCACAAAACATTGAAATTTTTTCTTTTATTTTTTCAGATACGTCAAATTCACTTCTGCATATAATTGAATCAGGATGAATACCAATGCTTCTAAGTTCACGCACACTATGTTGAGTTGGTTTTGTTTTTAATTCTCCTGTTGTATTTATAAATGGTAAATATGTTACATGTATATAAAAGCAATTTTCTTTACCAACAAAATTCGGAATTTGTCTAATAGATTCTAAAAATGGTAATCCTTCTATATCTCCTACAGTTCCACCAACTTCAGCAACAATGATATCTGAATTTGAACTTTCAGATAGTTGAATAATTCTATCTTTAATTTCATTAGTGACATGAGGTACTACTTGAATAGTTCGGCCTAAAAAATCCCCTCTTCTTTCTTTATCTATTACTTTTTTATAAATCTGCCCAGCTGTGAGGCTAGATAAACCATCTAATCTTGTTTCAGTAAATCTTTCATAATGACCTAAATCTAAATCTGTTTCTGCTCCGTCGTCAGTAACAAATACTTCCCCATGCTGATATGGAGACATTGTGCCAGGGTCTACATTTAAATATGGATCTAATTTCATTAAGGATACACTTAATCCTCTGCTTTTTAACATACGCCCAATAGAAGCAACACAAATCCCTTTTCCAACTGAACTAACTACTCCTCCTGTAACAAATATAAATTTCTGCATTTAATTCTCCAAAATATTCATATTAGACTCGCAGTTAAAGTGGGAAACAATTCCACCTTGGGCAATGCCAAGCTCGAAAAGCTATTAAAGGTTATAAAAGGAAGAAGGAAAAGCATATGAATTGAGTATAATGCTCTGATAATATTATTTCAAGTTATAGATTATTAGAATAAAGGAACAATGAAATATTTTAGAATAGAAAAAAATAACAAACCAAATTTAATTATAAATTATTCAGATAATTTTGGATTTAATATAACAGAATATTCCTCATACATTAATACAATAGAAATTTTATCAATTGAAGCAAATGCTCAAAAGATATCAAGATCAGATTACATTTATCAATTTATAACAAATAACAAAATCAAAAAAATATCCCTAGATCAAGTAATTGAAAAAAACAAATTACTTCTGCCTTTTATACCTGATGAAGTATGGGCCGCAGGAGTTACTTATAAAAATTCTGAATTTGAAAGAAAAAGAGAAAGTTCAACTCCGGATATTTATGCAAAAGTATATAACGCCAAAAGACCAGAAATATTTTTTAAAGCCACAGGAAGCAGGCTTGTAGCGCCAAATCAAAAAATAGGTATAAGATCTGATTCAAAATGGAATGTTCCAGAAGCAGAACTAGCCGTGATTTTAATAAATAACGAAATATTTGGTTATTCAATAGGGAATGATATGACAAGTAGAGAAATTGAAGGAGAAAATCCCTTATACCTTACTCAGGCAAAAATTTATGATAAAAGTTGTTCAATTGGGCCATGTATTATAGATGCGGAATCAATAAACCACTATGAAAAATTTAATATAAATTGCAAAATTATCAGAAATAAAAAAACTATCTTTAATGCATCTTCGTCAGTAAAATCAATGAATAAATCTATTCCATATTTAATAAAATGGTTAAAACAATCAAACACCCTTCCTATAAAGTCTGCATTTTTAACCGGCACAGGAATAGTTCCTCCTCCTGAATTTACGCTTTTAGAAAATGATCAAATTAGTATTTCAATTAACGAAATAGGGATTTTAAATAATTCAGTAATAAAAGTTTAGTACATGAAATCTCCCAAAATTATTATTAGTTCAGGATTAAATCAAAACATTGACAATTATATAAATGCACTAGAACTTTTTAACACCAAAATTATTGTTGCTAATCCCGCTACAGCCAAAGAAGTTCTTAAAAATAAATATGAAGGACTTATCCTGACTGGAGGAGGCGACATTTCTCCTGAACTTTATGAATATAGAATGGAAAACTCTGATAGTAAATTGTGTTTCGGGACATCTTTGAATCGCGATAATACTGAATTCCAACTTATAAAAGATGCTCATGAGAAAAATATCCCTATTTTTGGTATTTGCAGAGGGATGCAATTGTTGAATGTTTATTTTAATGGAACTCTAATTCAAAATGTAAACAAATTGCATTACGAAAACATGTATAAATTTAGAGAACAAATGAATAAATCAAAAGGTATTGGAAATTTCGATGCCAAAAAATATATGGATATTGAATCAGATTTTCATCGTATATTTATAACACTTGGAAGCCATCTTGCAACAATGCTAGGATCTGGGGGTACATTAAAAGTAAACAGCAGGCATCATCAAGGCATAGGTCATAAACAACTTTCAAAAATTTTTTTTGCTTCTGCGTATACAATTGATGACGGTTTAATT